>Ga0308159_1000143_pt1 | contig 247070 bp, 225 predicted proteins | sample PhyCR1_FD_201040 | JGI IMG/M metagenome (GOLD analysis project Ga0308159, IMG submission 201040) | Phyllosphere microbial communities from UC Gill Tract Community Farm, Albany, California, United States - DLSLC.R1 | ecosystem: Host-associated > Plants > Phyllosphere > Unclassified | place...
GAGAGCTATAAACAAGAGAAAGTAATAGATAAATTAACGATCTCAGAAGAGAAAAAAACATATTCTGAAATTCAATCTGACAATTAATAAAAACTACCAACTGTCAGATTAAGTAGTGGCTATTACACTATATTATATTTTTGCTGGTTCTGCTACCGTTTCTAGCGTTTGATAAACCTGATATAAAGCTCTTGGAATGTGGAAACAACCTTTCCATTTACCTCCTTTTGCAGGAATAGAAACTTCGCCTCTGCGATTTAAATAACCGAACCATTCCCCGCCATTTTCTTTGTCTCTGAAGTTATTCCATGTGTAATCATGTAGTTTTTCGAACCAGGTGGCGCACTTTTCATTTTGTGTAATAGCGTATCCTTTTGCCATAGTTACCAGAGCCTCTACGTGTACCCACCAAAGTTTTTGATCCCATTCTAATTGTTGTAAAGGATGGCCTTTGATGTCTTTGAAATACAGAATACCTTGATGCTGTTCGTCCCAACCAAATTCTAGCGTATTAAATGCAATCTCTAAAGCTTTATCCACCAACTTAGCGTCATTTTTTCTCACTGCCAAATCCATAATGAACCACATGGCTTCAATAATGTGACCGGGATTAACCACTCTGCCGTCGTAAGAATCTGAAAAGCTGCCGTCATGGTGTACATTCTCTAAAATCAATCCCGATTGTGATTGATAGAATACCGACATTACTTCGTGCAAAACCTCATCAATCAAACCGTCTACCGTAGATTTATCTAATAGGTGTTCCAATTCTAAAGATAGATTGCACAAAATCATTGGCAAGGAGAAATTCTTTAAATCTCTGGTGCCGGGAAACCCTTTACTATATTTACCTTTCGGATGGTTTCTTCTTTCTAAAATTCTGTTGAAAGTCTTTAAAGCAATGTCAGCATCTTCGTTGCTATTGTTGATTTTACAAAGTGCACCAAAGCCCATGGTAGCAAAGCAATCAGAGAAAATATTATACGGTTGTACCAATGGCTTTCCTCTTTTGGTGAAAGAAAAATACCAATCGCCATTGGCATCTCTACCATGTTTTCTCATGAAAGAAGCACCCAATTCAGCGATATCTTTCCACTCTTCTTTGGCTTCTACTTTATCAAAAAGCATAGCGTACGTCCAAATTTGGCGGCCTTGTAACCAAGCAAATTTATCGGTATCGTAAACATTTCCTTTGGCATCTAAAGAGGTAAAATATCCTCCTGCATCTTTATCTAAAGAGTTTTTACTCCAAAAAGGAATAATCTCGTTTAGCAATTCATTCTTGTATATATCTATGTACTTGTTCATATTATAGCGTATTTGCGTATTCTTGATATCTATTATAGAGGTGTTGCGCTTGTAGATAAGCAGATTGTGGGCTCATGAAATGAGAGAATTCGAAAGTAATGGCTTTATCATAACCCGCCTTTCTTGCTGCTTCTAGTTTTAATTTTAGTTTTTCAAACTTAATAGGAAGGAACTTGATGGGCATATCGCGATCGAAACTTTCGGCGTTTGTCCAGCATTGTAAACCGAATTTATCTGCCATTTTCTTGTTCACCTCAAAGAAATCTTGAAGTTCATGGTAATCTACGTGGCCATCTTGGAAAGCAACCGCATCGATAGAACCCTTCAATCCAGCAAAAATCTCCGACCATTCGTCTTCATGTGCTCTCAGCGATACAGCATTTTCTTTGGTTAGGGTTGCTTCAGCAGCCATTACCGCTTTTTTACCATCAATCCATGGAGAAATAAAGGTTGGCAAGCCGTTGCTTACGCCCTTACATTGCAAGCCCAAAGTATTAAAAGCTTCGGTTGCTCCTTTGGTGCGGCGACTGATTTCCATGCTCAAGTACCAACCTCCGAAACTTTTGTGATGCCCATATCTGGCCCACACTTCGTCGATCACGTAACGATTGGCGTCAATTTCGTGCTGTAAATTTCCTGTATCCCAATAATGGCCACTATCGTACAAACCAAAATAGAACTTCATATCGTATTCATCCGCCAGTTCTAAATACAGTTCAACCAAATCTATAGGTGGTTCGTAGCAACCAAATTTATTTTTCAAGTAAACCGATGGATAGGTAATAAACCTGCGATAACCACTCCTAATGAGAATCACGGTATCAATTCCCATTGCTTTCATGTGCGCAAAATCCTTTGCCCATTCTTCTCTTCCCCAATTTTGGTGTGGGATATCGTGAGAAATCTCATCAATAAAAGTTCCCGTTATTCTCATTCTTTTCTTCTTAATTATGTTGATGAAAGGCTATTTAACGAACCTTTACAAATATTGCTTATCCTTTAAAAATTTTACCCAGTCGATGTAGGCTGCGGCTTTTAAGTGCACACCGTCCATTGTGAATTCTGGCTTCAATATGCCTTTATCATCTTGAAATAGTGGACAGATATCAATGTAGGTTACACCCTCATCTTCGGCCAATACCTTAATTTTTTTATTGAGTGCTGGCACCAAAACATTGCGTTCCTTAGTGTAAGGCTCTTTGGTCATGCTTTCGTTAATCGGCAAGCAGCTTTCTACGTAAATTTTCGTTTTCGGCGATTGTTGTTTGATCTTTCTGATGATACGTTTGTAGTTGTACACACTCACGTCATGAGGCAGCTTGCGGAACTGGTCGTTGATGCCGTCCATTAGGTAAATGGCTTTAGGTTTTGCTGCTACGATTTCGTCCATCCTTGCTAAAATGCCAAAGGAGTTGTCGCCACCAACGCCTCTATTGACTACTGGATATTTGCTGTCAGCTAACAACTCTTGCCATTCAGCTCTTTCGGTAATGCTATTTCCTAAAAAGATAATCGCGTTTTTAGGGATAGGCGTTTTAGCGAAATACTCCATGCGTTGTTGGTAGTACGAATTGGCATAATTGCTATCAATTTTTACATTTTGCGCTTGAGTAGTGGTGAAAATTGCGGTAGCTATGATAAGTCCTGCCGTCATTGCGAGGAACGAAGCAATCTTAAAGCGAGAGAAATAACCCATAGTTGTAGGATTGCTTCGTGCCTCGCAATGACGATTTAATTTGTTTTTTTGCATCTTTTTTATTCTTAAATAACCTTTAATCGTTTCAATTCCTCAGCCCAATACACGTAAGAAGCGTGGCGCAAGTGTAAACCGTCTAAGCTCAATTCCTTTTTTAAATTCCCTTTGTCGTCAGCTAATGCTGGATGTAGGTTGATGTAAAACACATTCATTTCTTTACAAAGGGCCTCGAGCTTTTGGTTCAAATCGTTAATTTTGCTGTTCTTTACCTGAGCGTAAGTGGCTGGTAACATGGCTTCATTAACTGGCAACAAGCTCTGCATATATAGTTTGGTTTTTGGCGATTGCGTCTTTACCATGACCATCATGCGTTTAAAATTGGCTAAGATGATCTCATTGGGCGTACCGCGCTTCATATCGTTAACACCGCTCATTAAGAATATTTTCTTTGGTTTAGAGGCTAAAACTTCATCCAAGCGTGCTAAAATGCCATAGGTTACGTCACCACTAATTCCTCTGTTAATGATGTTTTTCTTGCGGATGAGCTCTTGCCATTTTCCACCTTCGGTTAAGCTATTGCCCACAAAAGCAATCTCGCCTTTGCGGTTTGGCATCTTCCTGAAAAAATCCAGTCTTTGTGTGTAATGACTATTGATGTAACTACTATCGATAGTAACAGTTTCTTGCGCATTCAGCGAATGGGCAGCAACGACTAAGCAAAATGTATATATTAGTTTCTTCATGTTATTCTTTAATCAATTCTCCCGCGTTGTTATCATCTGATTGTTCTTCAGTTTTCTTTAAGGGCACAATCCAAGTGGCAATAAAAGCTGGAATAGTTGCAATAAGCACCCAAATAAAGAAGTCTCTGTAGCCTAAATGGTCGCTAATTGGACCGCTAATCATACTTGCTAAAGTGTAACCGAAATAAGTGATGGCACTACCAAAAGCATAATGTGCCATTTGGTATTTACCTGGTGCAATTTGCTGCATAATAAACAAGATGATGCCGATGAAGCCAAAGCCATAACCAAAATGCTCAACGGCTACTGCGCTTCCAATAACGAACAAATTTGTCGTTTGCGTAAATGCTAAGTAGGCATAAGCCATAAAAGGCAGGTTAAAAAATGCGCAAAGCATCAATAATGTTTTACGGTTTAAGCCTTTGTTCGATACGAAATATCCAGCAGTTAAAGAACCAGCCACGAAAGCAACGGTACCATAAATACCGGTAAGCATTCCTAAAGTTGCTTCGCTAAGTCCTAAGCCGCCAACCTCTCTAGTTGCTTTAAAAAACAGCGGCATAATTTTAATCGCTTGTCCTTCCGCAAAGCGATATAAAACGATGAAAAGAATGCCAAGCCAAATGTGTTTCTTTCTGAAAAAACTGGTGATTACATCGCTTAGCGTTTGCCAAACTTGTGCGCTGGTTTGCACCTGAACTTGTGTTTGCGTTTGAGGTAACACCTTCTTGTTGTACAGCCCAAGCAGAAACATTACGACGGCATAGACCAACAGTACTGTGGCCCAAGCTTTGGTATTGCCGTAGAGCGGGATAAGTACGCCCACCAAAAATACCATTCCACCGTTTGAAAACAGCTTAGCGAAGTTGTAGAATGTTCCTTGCCATCCTACGTATTGCGCTTGCAGTTTGTTGCTTAAAGATTGCAGATATAAACCATCGGCAGCAATATCTTGCGTAGCACCTAAAAATGCGATGAGTAAAAATACAACAACCGAAGCGGCGAAGAAGTTGCTTAAGAATAATAAACCAGCGGCAACAGCGAATAAAATACCACATAGAATTTGTGAACCGTAGATGTAAAACTTTTTTGTTTTATACAACTCCATAAATGGTCCCCAAAGTGGCTTAAAACTCCAAGGCAGAATAATAATTCCCGTGTAAACGGTAATTTCGGTATCTGAAAAACCCATGTTTTTGTACAAAAGCGAGAGTAAAGTGCCTCCCAATACCAAGTTGGGTAAGCCCATGGCAAACCACGTGCTTGGTATCCAAAGAATGGGGTTAATATTTTTAGTTTTTGACTGTTCCACTGCGTGTGTTTGTTAGGTTTTCCAGAAAAATTTAATGCGTGTAAATAGAATGGTAATTAATGCAACAGTACCCGTAAAGATAATGCCTCGGGCAAAGCCGATGAAGGCACTGGTATTCATTGCGTCTAAAAATGTAGAGAGCGTAGTGATTTTTAATAATGGAATGAGTAATAAGTTTCCCGCGGTGTAGGCAATCATCGGGTTTTTACCGTTGTTTGCTAAGAAATTAGTCGCCGATTTTAGATAGCCTAACTTCTCAATTAAACTGAAAGCCAACAAGGTTAGGAACGATAATCCAGCGCAAACAAAATAGTAACTGTAGGTAGAAAAGTCTTTTTTAATTCCGCCTTCGTAAGCTTCGAAAAACAAGCCTAATAAAAGGAGATATACGCCAGCGGTAATCATGTTGTTAATGAGTTTACTATCTCTTACATCTCTGGAAAGGAATAATAAACAAGCGCAACCAATGATGTTTAGGATAAGGTTTACTTCTAAGTTTCTAGTAAATAATCCCCATAGGTTTATAAAAGCTAAAGCAACAGCAATTACGGCTATAAGTGATAATACTTTTGTAGGAGCAGCTGCGGGATTTTCGTTTTTACTTTCTTTGATGAACCATTCTCCCACAAAGATGCCAGGAATAATGATGAACAAATATTTGAGGTAGTAGAATTTGTAAATCCAATCTGCAGGAGTGGTGTTAAAAACCATTTCATTAATGCTGCCATCTTCCTTCGAAGCTAAAAATACTGCCATTACAAAAGGTAAGATTGCGATCCTCCAAAGTGGCTGCTTACGGGTGAAATACCAGATCAACCCACCAAAAAAAGCCATGTTAGCTAAAACAATGATGATGATATCGCTCTTTGCGAGACTGAAATTTCCGTAGGCAAAAGAGTAGAATGCTAAAAAGGCCAATGCTAAACCAATCCCAATCACTTTTAAAGCCATAGCAAGTTTGCTGCTTACAAATGATTTCCAATTCCCATAAATTAGGAACAGACAAGCAAATGCCGCAATAGAAATAAGATGTGTAAATGTGCTTGGCGTTTTTTCCATCACCCAAGCTCTGGCATGAAAAGTAAAAATAGCGAAGAAGGCTAGCAGCACTAATCTGGTAAACAACTGCACAAATATTTTATGGAATGGCTCAGCTTCTGCTTTTTTATGTAGCGCTAAAGGAATGGCCGCCCCCATAGAAAAAAGGAAGAAAGGAAATACCAAATCGACCCAGGTAATGCCTGGTAAATTTGGATTGAAAATATGTGTTGGCGGCGGAGTTTGTGCATGAAACATCCATGCAGGCATGATTTCGCCAAAGGCAATGCTGCTAGAGAGCACCATACAAAGTATGGCAAGCCCTCTAAAAGCATCGAGACTATTTAAACGTTTGTTCATGATCAAATCAAACGTTATTTAACGGTAACAGTAAGCTCTCTTACCACCTCTTCTACATTTCCATTCAAGCCATTTTTACCTACAAAAGTTACGGTATAAGTTCCTGGTTGGTTAAACTTGTACTTGTAGTTTTTTATTCCTTCTCTATAAGCCTTAATGTTTACGCTTTTGTCAGGATTTACCTTGTTAGGGAAAATCGCTCTGGTAATTACCCAATCTTCCGATTCACTTGTAGTACTATTTGGAGCGAAATAAAGGAATGGCGAAGTAGACTGAATCACCCATTTATTTGCAGCATTTTTTACATCTATACCGATCCAGCCAGCAGATGTAACGGTTGAAATAGGTACTGCAGCGCTAGGTGTTTTATTGGTTAGGTTAAAAGCAGGCACCCTCCAAGTTCTACCGCCCAGCGCAGCCGAAGCGCTAGACTGTGCCACATATTTAAATGCAAAGAAGATCGGTTTCCCAGAGACTACTAAACTTGACAAGTCTACATCTTCAGAAGCCGTAACCGCACTATTGGTGCTACCAATATCTGGCGCAAGCGTAAATTTACTAGTAATGTCTGTCCACGTTGCTGCCTGTAGCCCCGCCACTGTGTAAATGTTATCGAAATCGGTAGAGTACATTAGTGCAAGATTATTTTTCTGCGAAGCGAAAACAACTTGCGTAGTAATATTCAAATGCAATTTTCCATTATTTGATTCTAAGCGATTTCTGTAACGATATTCGCTACCGGCCTCACCGGAGTAAAAGCCAATTACATCGGCATAGCCATCTATTTTGAATTCCACAGAATCTGCTACATTGTATTCTGCTTTGGCAGTGCTTACATTAAATGTTGGTTCATCTGGAGTATCCTTTTTACAAGCAAATACGCTGGTAATTAATAGTGCGCCAAGTATATATTTTAGTTTATTCATGACTGTTTTTTTATAATTAATAACTACCATCCTTTATTTGGAACAATTAACCTATTTAAGCTAAGCTCAGAAGCTGGTATCGCAAATAAGGTGTCTTTTTCTGATACATTTTGAGCAGATTTAGCTGCATAAGTATAAGCCGCTGGTGCAGTTGTAGCAATTTCGTTGGCTATACTTTTCATTGTAGGATAGAAAATTCCCCAACGAATCAAATCAAACCTTCTTAAGCCTTCGTAACCTAGCTCCCAAGATCTTTCGTTTCTAACTGCTGCACGGAAATCTTCTTTAGTTGAAATGTTTGTTGTCGTTAAATCGTTATTTGCCGTTTGGGTGTTGGTTAGCACAGCGGTTACTGTTGCGCCCGTTCCGCCGCCTCCAGTAACCGTTACTGTTGGTGCCGATGTATATCCAGAACCCATGTCTGTAATAAATATTGCTGCTAATTGACCATTTGTATTATATGCAGAAGTAGCTTTTGCTCCTGTTCCTCCCCCTCCACTAATTGTTATTGTTGGTGGAGAAGTATATCCAGAGCCACCGTTTATTATGATAAAAGATTTCACCATTTCGCCATTGGTTAGGGTTTTTCCAAAAGCACGACGACGAACTTCGTTAATAGCATCAAAGGCTTTTACAGTTGGTCCATTCATTTCATTTTCTGCTTCAGCTAGCATCAACAATACATCGGAATATCTCAACAAAGGAAAGTTGATGGTAGTAGTGCCATTGAATTTTGGTGAAGTTGTTTCATATTCACGTCTCCATTTCGCATCATAACGGTTATAAATCTGCGATGGGGAATACGCAAGCCTACTATTATCAGGAGCATAAGAATAAGGACTAATGTTCCAATCTCTACGTAAGTCGCCATCTGCAAAGCTCTTGTAATATCGTTCTGTGGTGTGTTTAGCTCCGTAACTGTAGCCAATTGTAGCGTTAGCCCCAATACCGTTGATAGAACCTAAAGATCCATCTTCTTCTTGCGTGCCATTTTTTCTATTGAACTCAACTTCCCAAATCGATTCTTTGGTATCGTATTTATCCTGGCACATGTTAATGAATACTTGAGAGTAGCTTGGGTTTAAGCTGTGACCAGCAGTTTTCACTTTTTCGGCCCATTTGATTACTTCTGCATAGCGAGAAACATCTCTAAGTGGAGCACCAGCCATTTTCAGGTTTACTCTTGCGAGTAAACCCCAAACTACAGACTTGGTAACACGACCTGCATGATTGTATTTAGAAATTGGATTAACTAACTCTGCAGCAGTCTCCATGTCTTTTACAATTTGCTCGTAATTTGTTTTGTATGGGCTATTTGGAAAATGTGTGTCGCTAGGAGATTTTGTAGAAGCTAGACGTAAAGGAACATTTCCCCAGTTGCTCGTCAGCACAAATTGATAATATGCCCTCAAAAATAAAGCTTCGCCCCTTGCCGCTTCCTTCTTTGCCGGATCCATGGTTGCTTTGTCTATATTTTCTAAAAGCATGTTTGCCCTATTGATACCGTTATACAAAGTTGTCCAAGCATCTGTTAGTTTTGTATCTGAAGGGTTATAGTTGTACAAACCAATATCTTGAGTCCAAGAGGACAAGGCGATGAAAGCATCGTCTGCTACATCCATCTCAAAATAAAGGGATCTACCATAAGTGGCGGTTTTCCCCAATGGGTCGTAAACACCTGTTAAAGCTGCATTAATATCAGCCTCTGTATTGAAGTAGTTTGCTGGAGCTAAAGAGTCAATAGGTTTAAGATCTAAAAACTTTTTACAAGAGCTTAGGGCTAGCGCCGAAACCAAACCCAAAAATAAAATACGTTTCATCATTTTTATATCTATTTAAATAATGATTAAAAAGTTGTGTTAATACCGAAAGTGATTGTACGCGCTCTAGGGTAGGCCGAATAATCGAAACCAGGAGTTAATGCACTGTTTCTAACAGATACTTCAGGGTCATAACCCGAATAGTTAGTCCAAGTATATAAGTTTTGAGCCGAGACATAAACTCTTCCGGTTTTGAAAACTTTTGATTTCTGTAACCATCCAGAAGGTAATTTATAGCCTAAAGAAACAGTTTTTAGCCTCAAGAAAGAGCCATCTTCGATGATACGTGTGGAGTATGCTTTTAATGACGACCCTCGACCTGCAGCAACGCCTGGCATATCAGAATTCGGGTTTTCTGAAGACCAACGGTCTGCGTAAGTAGCATACTGATTGTAGCCATATTTGTAAGAAGATTCGAACATAATACGGTTGGCATTAATGATATCGTTACCGTAAGACCATTGGAAAAATATGCCTAGATCAAAATTTTTATAGCTGAAGTTATTAGAGAAACCGCCAACATGAACTGGATTGGGATCGCCTATGATAGTTTTGTCTGATTCTGTAATTTGCCCATCTCCATCAAGATCGATGTATTTTACGTCACCAGGTTTTACGTTTGTTCTAGAACCACCATTAGAAGGTACATTATCTTTTAGTGTGTAGTTTCCACCCAACAGATCAAAATCTTCATATTTATAGGTTCCTGCATAAATTAAGCCATAAAATTGAGCAATAGGATTATTCAATTTGGCCATGTAGCCGCCTATGTTTCTCCAATCGTCACCCCAACCTTGCGCAGTTTCTATGTACAGTTGGTTGTCGGTTAACTTAAGTAGTTTGTTTCTATTAAAGGCAATATTAAAAGAGGTATTCCAAGTAAAGTCTTTATTTTGTATCGGAGTGGCTCCAATGGTGATTTCTAGACCTTGATTTTTAACTTTTCCGATATTTCTGAAAACTCTGTTGTAACCAGAACTAGGAGACATTCCTGCATTTAAAAGTAGATCGTCCGTAATTTTTCTATAAACATCTAATTCTAAGGTTAACCTTTGTTTAAAGAAACCTAAATCTAAACCAATATCGGTCTGCTTAGTACTCTCCCATTTTAAATCGACATTACCTAGAGACGAGTACATCAAACCTTTACTATCTACACCTCCAAAGGTATAACTAGGGTAATTGTTTGGCACATAAGACTCTGAATTGGCAAAGGCTAATGCCGGATGTGCAGCATAATTTCCAATACCATTGTTTCCCGTAATGCCATAAGATACGCGCAGTTTAGCGTTGGAAACTACTTTAACGTTCTTCATAAACTGCTCATTGTTAATTTGCCAAGCAAATGCTCCCGAAGGAAAATATCCCCATCTGTTTTTACCCATGAAACGGGAAGAACCATCCGCACGCATGGTAGCCGTAAATAAGTATCTGTCGGTAAGTTTATAATTAGCCCTTGCTAAAAAACTGGCCATGTGGTGCATGCCCGCTGCCGATGCGATGGCTAAGGGATTTCCTTCATCGAGACCGAGTAAGCCCAAACTCTCGTTTGGCAACAAAACTGCCGTAGCGCCAAAGTTCGTAAACTTGCTTTCCTCGATGGTGAAACCACCCTGTAGGTCGAGGTAGTTATTTTGGTTAAATCTTTTGGCGTAATTTAACGTAGAATAACTTTGCCATGTGTTAGAATTAAAATAGGTTTTGCTACCGTTAACCAGGTAATTTCCCGTAATACCACTTCTAGACATAGAGCCATTGAAAAGATCGTAAACCCTGTTGCCCTTGTTTAAGCTGGCTACGGTTTTAAACTTCAGTTCTTTAGTGATTTCATACTCTAAAAATCCACTTGCCGCCAAGTTTTCTCCAGAATTCTCTCTTAATTCATTTTTTACGGTTAGCACCGGGTTGAAAGTAAAGTTACTTCCTTGTTCAACTTCCGGGTCGTTTGCTAAGTCTAGCAAGTTCACGTTAGGATCCACAGCTAAAGGTCTAAATGCCCAAACACTAAATAGCAAGTTAATCTCATTACTGAAATTACCAGTAGAAGTTGGGCTACCAAAATTCTTTACCCCCGAATAGGTCGCCGTCAACCCTACTTTTAGTCTATCATTCACCTCTTGATCTAAAGAAAATTTACCTTGTAAACGGTTAAATCCCGAGTTTAACAAAATACCGTCTTGCCCAGTGTAGGAAAGAGAAGCACTGTATTTCGTTTTTTTATTTCCTCCCTGTAAGTTTAGGTAATGGTTTTGCATTGGCGCAACTCGAGTTACTTCGTCTTCCCAGCTAATGCCTTTTACGTTAGCATAGTTGTCTAAGGTCATATTGTTTTTGAAATAGAGATTTTTGGTTCTAACAGGATCTATTTCATTTTGAAGCTTGACAAACTCATATGGAGAAAGAGATCGTACTCTTTTATTGTTTTCCTGTAAGCCATAATACCCGTTATAGTTAATAACTGGTATACCTTCCTTACCACGTTTAGTGGTTACAATGATTACACCGTTAGAGCCCCTAGCTCCGTAAATAGCTGTAGAAGAAGCGTCTTTTAAAATATTAATTGATTCGATGTCATTTGGATCGATAGTATTTAGCGGATTTACCGAAAGATTACTAGGGTCTTCGAAAATGATACCATCAATTACCACTAACGGGTAGTTGCTTTGTGTTACCGAGTTGTTACCACGTATAGTGATACTAATCGGAGCACCTGGTTGCCCCTCACTCGACGTTACTTGCACTCCCGCCACACGGCCAGCTAAGGCTTCGTCGAAAGACTTTACGGGTGCTTTTTGCAAATCAGAAATACTTACGGTACCTACCGATCCCGTCAAGTCTTTTTTAGTAGTAGTACCATATCCAATTACCACCACATCATTAAGTGTAGATATGCTTGATTTTAGAGATACGTTAATTACATTACCAGCAACTGCAGCCTCTTTTGATTCGTAGCCTAGGTAGCTAAAAACTAATGTAGTTGAGCCCGCAGGAACAGTAATTTGAAATTTGCCATCCTGATTGGTAGTGGTACTTACTTTCGTACCTTTGACCAATACACTCACGCCGGTAAGAATCTCACCTTGGTCGTCCTTTACTGTTCCGCTAACTTTGGTCTGTGCCATCACTGATGCAGAAAAAGCAAGTAGCAGTAAAGTCAAGATTGCGAGAAATCTTCCTTTTCTAATTGAAAATCGTTTCTTCATAGTTAATTATTATGGTTAGTTTGTTGATTACTTGTTGTTTTTCCGGTAAAATCGATTTCCATTTCAAATGGATTTAGGAAATGATCTAACACATGAGCCACCATCTTTCGGGTCAAAGTACTTTCTGTATTTAAACCAGTAAAGCTGTGCTTTTTTAAGAGATCGATGATTTGTAATGCGCTTATGTCCTTTTGGCCAATAGTTTTGATGGCTCCAGCCATAAAGGTTGCGTTCACCAAATTCCCAGATGGATGTAGTTCTGCAAATGCTGGATAAAAAGATTTCAAACCATTTACGAGATCCCATTCGCTAATCGGCAATTCTGGATAGAACCAAGTTTGATTTGCCCATTTGTACGATAAGCCTGTTCCTTTTAAAATTCCAGTAGCACCAATTTTTTGAATTATTTTAAAAGAAGCATCAGTAGGTTTTACATCTATAAATGGCATTAAATAAGCGTTGCTTGCTAATAAGGCGCTTTGTACAGCTCTGATGTTGATATTTGACGGGTCGGTATTGCTGAGCACTGCGGTTGCCGCTAAAGCCCCTGCCGCTTGGCCAATGCCTAAAACTACAGGTTGCAAACGACTGGCGCCAGCCACAATGTTCGTTACACTAATGCTTTTTTCAGCAACAATTAGACCTTCAGTATTTTTCGGCACCAAGGCACCTAAAGGGATATTATAAGAAGGCACTTTGATCTTTACGAAATCAATTTGTGGTGCGTCTGGGTTTTTAAGATGATGATGATCGATCGTGTAATCTCCAACGGCGATACCAGTTCTGTAAAGCGCTGTTTTTTGCGTGTATGGAGAAGTTACATCATTTAAGGTTAACGTCACTTTTCCGTCTAAGCGACGAGATTCTCTATGATAAGCAATCATCGGTAAACGATCTGCCGTTGGGAATTCATCGTCAGCTATCCCTAAATTTTTAAAACCAAGTTTGGTTTGTAAATGATAGATGAAACGTAAACTATGGAGTTTTGCTTTTTCTAAAGCTGCTTTACGTTCTGCATCAGTCATTTCAATGATATTCATATAAATATCATTGCCACATTTTGGCCAATTGATCATGTACTTTCCGTTTGGCAGCTTGCCGTAGGTGATCATTTGGCTGCAATCTATCTTCGGAGTATTGTCGTGAGAGGCAGGGTCTTGCACATCACAACAGCAATCAAACTCGCTAGGGTCATATCCTGCAGGCTTTTTGATAGTTTTATTCGCATTAGCACCAAAATCTTTCAAAACTACTACGTAAGTCAAATCTTGAATGATATTGTTTGCTTTCTCTGGTGCAAAGCTTTCTCCAGTATCATGACGGCTATCCATCCCGACGCGGTATGGAACTTTCAATTTTCCCATTACATCGCCCAGTTCAGTCGCATCAATTACAATTTTAGCAGCTACATTTTGTTTTTTGCCTTTGTTGCTAATTTCCGCTTTCCAAGTTTTGCCATCTTTAATAAGATTGGTCAATGCGCTTTTGTACCAAACCGTAAGATTTGGATTTTGAGCCATTGTTTTCAAGGTTTTGTTCCCGAAAGAAGGTTCGAAAAGCGTATTGCTTACCCAGCCAGTTTCCACAGCCTTTGGGCCGCCGTAGTAATCGTATAAGTGTTGTCTAAATTCTCCCCATAATCCAGAAGGCATGTTGTGGTTCCCATCTATTGCCGAGACGCCTGCAGAAGTTAGCATTCCGCCTAGCCAATCAGTTTCTTCTACAACTAATACTTTTACACCCATTCGTGCAGATTGGATGGCAGCCGTTGTTCCGCTGGCACCGCCTCCAATAATTAATACATCTGTTTTTACTTGCGCTACCGCCTGATAGGAGCTTAGCAACGCACTAAAAACAAGAAATTTAGTAAATTTTATATTCATACTCGGTTATTTGCTTTTCAAAATTAGGGCAGTAATTACAGGTCTTTCCCCCGCTGCATCCGAAGGTTTTACAGTGTGGACACCGTTAACGTAAAGAGCAGTAGAGCCCCCACCGTCCAAGTTAATTGCACCAACACACCCCATATCTTTCATTACCTGCGCTACTTCAGCGAGCGTTAGTCCGGTGCCGCCGTTGGTATTGTTGCCTTCTACCGCAAGCATAATTACTTTGTGGTTTGCCGTATAGCCAATGGCAGATCTTGCCCTAGAGCTGTTATTGTCAATCACAATAAGTTCTGCTTCATCAGAAATATTAATATTCCCATTCGTGATCAGCATTGGAGAGCCGCCTATCGCTGTAGTAGCATCCCAAATAGTGCCCCCTGAAGGAAATGTAACGCTAGGCATCGCTTGTGGTGCACTATTTAAAATGTTAGGCGAAGGTGTTGGATAGCTGTAAACGGTTCCATTACCACTACCTACATGGTAAATCCAAGTTACATCGGCGGTATTGTCAGCTTTTAAGCCAAAAGCCGCTCTCGTTGGGTAATACGTAGCATTTGTTCCATTATATGGTCTACTTAAGGATTTGATATTGATGGTGTTAACCGTTCCATTGAACATGCTCAAGCTGTAAGAGGCATTCGTGCCGAAAAAACCAGCGTTGATGCATGCGAATTTTTTGGAGACTTCTTCGCTATAAAAGTCGCTTACTTTTTTATTTGTGGCTGATGCTACAGGTTTTAGTTCTATTAGTTTCGGGTCGAAAACAACTGCATACATCACTGTAGTCTTGCTATTGATCGGTTTTTTGTTAAGATACACTTGAATACCGTTAGGAAAATCTTTCATCAAGTGTACCGCTTTCATCCAATCTGAAGATAATGCTGTTAAAGCTGTAGAGTCTACGGTCTGTATAACTTGCTTCGGATGGTAGTCCCTAGTTTCTGATTTACTACAGGCATATATAGATACACTTGCAATAAGAATTATAAGGTTAGAAATAAGCTTCTTCATCAGCTTGCCTGTTAGTTGTCATGTAAATATAGCTACTTTTTTAAAAAAAATTAATAAGTTATGTTATTTTTTTAAATTTTAATTTTTTCTTAACCTAGGTATATATATAAAATCACTTTGATTTGTTAGGTTAAACGAGATATTATTTTAATTTTGATTTTTAAAATTTCTTATAAACATGACCTTTTTTAACGAACTCGGTGACGAAAATATATCAGGGGTAGCCTATAAAAACATTACCATTAAGAAAGCTATAGTGGCTTACTTTAGTAAGAATGGCAATTCCACGATTGCCGATTTGTGCGGTGAATTAGGATTAAGTACGCCTAAAATCAATAATGTATTAAATGATTTGATTGCTGAAGGATTGGTTAAAGATTTTGGAAAACTGCAATCTAGAGGCGGTAGGAAGCCAAATATATATGGTTTGGTAATGGAGTCTGGCTACTTTTTAGGTATAGATGTGAAGAAATCACATATTAATATTGGTCTGACGGATTTGCAAAAGAATTTGGTTCATGTAAAATCGAATATTCCTTATAGCTTAAATAACAACGAAGAGTCTCTAAATCAGCTGTGTGATCTTATTAATAATTTTATAAAAGAAGCTCCGGTTAAGCGAGAAAAAATATTAGGTGCTGGATTGAATTTGTCAGGTCGTATCAATTATGCCACTGGCTATAGTTACAGTTTCTTCCATTTCAATGAAGAACCTTTAAGCCGTGTAATCGAGCGTAATATCGGTTTGCGCATTTTCTTAGAAAATGACTCTCGGGCAATGGCGTTTGGTGAGTTTTCTGCAGGAGTTGTACATGAAGAAGAAAATGTGCTCTTCTTAAATATGGATTACGGAATGGGAATTGGTATCATGATCAACAGTCAGCTTTATTACGGTAAATCAGGTTTTGCTGGAGAGTTCGGCCATATTCCGTTCTTTAATAATGAAATCTTGTGTAGTTGCGGTAAAAAAGGATGTTTAGAAACTGAGGTTTCTGGCTGGGCATTGGTGAGAAAGTTTAAAGAGAAACTTGCTGAAGGTTCTACATCTGTGTTGTCTAGCATGCCAGCAGAAGATATCAAACTCAGTGATATCATCAGTGCAGCAATTAATGATGATGTATTAGCAATTGAGTTGGTAGCAGAAGTTGGGGAGAAATTGGGCAAAGGTATTGCAGTATTGATCAATATTTTTAACCCCGAAATGGTCATATTGGGTGGCAGTTTAGCCGAAACTGGCGAGTACATTCGATTGCCAATAAAGAGTGCGTTAAATAAATATTCACTGAGTTTGGTGAATAACGATACGCAATTAAAAATGTCGAAACTTGGAGAGAAAGCGGGAGTAGTAGGCGCGTGTTTATTGGTACGAAACCGACTACTCGGGCTTGTTTAAAGCTTAGCTCGCTTCATTAATTCGCTAATTGGTAGTTTCACTATTCTGCTTTTTTGCGTACTTCCTCGATAGCTAACCAATCTAATGGTTTTTGCTCCCTTCGGAATTTCAATCGCTTGGCCTTTGTATTTAGGATAAAAATGATCTGGGTCTGTATCATCAAAGGCGTAGTGCACAGTAATATCCGGAACTTCCGAGTCGATAATTAGCACAACATCCTCATTTTCCGATTTTTTTGCACTAACCATTGGGTCGTAAAAATAATTACTGTAGTTGGTCCTATCTAGTTCCAGTAAAGGTAAATGCGCTTCAATCTTTTTAAGGAATACAGGCCAGCTAGCTTTTGGTGCTTTAGACCATAGGTTTTCTGCTAAAGTGAAGCCCCTAGGCCAAGTCATAAATTGCAGTTTACGTTCATTTGGTATCTGTTCGGTCCACAAACTCCCTTGCCCACCAATTACATTTTTAATGTTTATACCTTCTGGAAGTGGATTAAACTTATAGCTATTGCTCAATCTATTTACCGTAAAAGGTGCATTTTCCAAAAATGGATCGCCCTGATAAAAATCTAAGTAAGTCAAGAAAGCAGGTGTTAAAATCACCTTCTGTCCAGCATTTGATGATTTTATCGCACCATTTTCATCTTTCCAACTCATTTGTACGATGCCGGTATCCAGCCCTTTTTCAAGGGTTTCATACCAGCCAATGGGTGTTTTGCCTTTCGCTTTCACCATTTTCGCAACACGATTTACGAAATAACTTTGCAGTTCGTCTACATTCTTCAGTCCCTCGCTGGCAATTCTATTTTTACAAACTTCGCATTGACTCCAATAGTTCCTCGTAACCTCATCGCCGCCAATATGAATATATTTAGAAGGAAAAATGGCCGCTATCTCTGCGATGATTTGATCGATTTTAGCGTAAGTAGAATCATTACCTACACAAACAACGTTGGTTCTTTTAGCATTCCATGGATCGCCAGCTAAAACCTGCTGCGGTATTTTGGTACAAGAGATTTCTGGATAAGAAGCTACAAACGCTAAGCTGTGTCCCGGTAAATCAATTTCTGGAACGATATCCACAAAGCGATGTTTGGCATAACTCACCAAGTCCTTAATATCTTCCTGAGTATAGAAACCACCGTAAGTAGCTGCTTCTCCCTGCTCTGGAGCAGACATTCCGCTCCAATAGCCAGTTCTGGGTACACGCCAAGCGCCAATGCCAGTTAACTTCGGCAATTGTTTAATTTCTAATCTCCAGCCTTGGTTATCGGTTAAATGTAAATGAAGCACGTTGAGTTTATACTTTGCCATCTGGTCGATGTATCTTTTCAAGACCTCCTTGCTAAAGAAATGCCTGCTCACATCAACCATTAAGCCCCGCCAAGCAAATTTTGGTTCATCTATAATGCTAACCTCTGGAATTACGCTATTGTTGTCGCCTTTTAAATTCAATCTAACCAATTGCATTAAGGTTTGCCAGCCATAAAACCAGCCCGCGGGTTGAGCTGCGTTGATCACAATTTTATCTTTCGAAACTTTAAGCTCATAACCTTCTTTTGCTAAATCGGGCTTTATAAAAAATGAAATATGGTTTTTAGGCCAAACCTTTTCAGTCGTGCTAACCTTTGTTTTTAAAACGGAAGAAAGCTGGTCTTTAAAGTGATTAATTAGTTCGGTATGTCCTTTTGGTATGGAAATCCGCGTCTGCTGATTTAACTTAAAAGATGTTTTTCCAACAATTAATTGAGCTGGTTGTGGAATTAAAGCGAGCTTATTGTCTTGTGCAGCAACAAAAACTATGGTGATAATTAGAAAGAGTAGGGTGGTTAATAGATTTTTCATGAGCTTATTTTTTGAGATGTTCGGCAAAGAACTCAAAATGTCTGAGGATGGATTTGCTCCAATAGCCTCCAGTGTGGCCTCCTGGTTGTGCAATGTAAGTAGCTTTGATCTTAAGGTCATCGCATTTTTGCCTAAACTGCTTACTAGTGATATAGAGATAATCTTCAGTACCGGTATCAAAAATCAATGCTTTATCTAAGCCTTGTAGTGTCTGTAGGTGGTTTACTGGCGAGTAGTCATCGTAAAGCTTATTCGTATCATCATAAGCACCAATTAAATACGCAATCGTCGTTTTCCTAAAAGCCGAATAACGGAGATTTAGAACGCCTGAAGTGCTTCCTGCGCCAGTAAACAATTGAGGATATTTGGTCATCATAAACATGGCTCCAAAACCACCCATGCTCGCACCAGTAATAAATGTGTTTTTGCTATCAATTTTGTAATTCTTGTTAATGGTGGGCATCAACTCTTCTAAAAAGAATGATTCGAATTGCAGGCTGTCCTTATTTGGTGAATTGAGATACCAACTTTTTTTCAACCCATCTGGACAAACTATGATAAATTGATGCTGATTGGCCAATTTCTGCAAATCCGCCAGTTTGCTCCAGCTTCTATAGTTGGCGTTATGACCATGCAAGAGGTAAACAACGGGGTATTTTTCCAGTTTACTTTGTTCAGGTTTGAAGACTAAAACCGAATCGGTTTGCTTCAAGTTCTTTGGCGAATGGACAGTTAGAAGATCTTGGGCATGCGCATAGACCATGCCCAAGAGCAATATGATAGTAAGTTGAAAGCTGAACCTCATGTTTATGGGTTTAAATCAACCGGCACTAAAATTAACGGAGTTGGTAAGCAAGATGCTCCTGGAGGGGAATAAGTTAATTTAATCGTTTGTTCTTCTCCATTTGCAGATGGCTTGAATACCTGAATTAATACGGCCTCTGGCGCTGATTTAGTGACCAATTGGTCCTTTGGCAACTGGATAATTCCCTCTTTGAACTTTCCTCCGCTTACTTTCATTGCAGCAGCCATTCCGCTGCACCATTGGTTATCCGCAGAGCGAGAATTCCAGGTGATCAAGGCCAATCCTTTACCATCTGTGCTCTTCCATTTTAACTCCACGTCATAGATTACGCCGTAGTTTCCAGCTAATTTAGCTTGTTGGCCAGTAGTTCCTTCTCTCCCAATAATCCATGGGTCGTTAACACCATCAGCAATTACCAATGAAGAAGCCCCATTTTTAGTATCGATCACCGCGGTGTTGTTTACATGGTAGTTACTCACGCCATATAAGCCTCTTCCAGCGCCACTCTTTGTCTTTGGAGGAAGTACATTCGTAATTCTTTTTAGCGCATCTTTTCCACTAGTTTTAAGATCAGTTTGTAATACGGTAATTTCTGCAGGTTGATCTACCAAAAACTCGTAGAAACCGTGAACAAGCTCATCATATTTAACTACATATTGCTCTAGCTTCTCATCAATAGGTATAGCGTCGCCAGGTTTTACAATACGAACTTCCTCACTAGGCTGTGCGGCTAAGAAAGAAGCTAAGCCTTCTTTTCCAAGTTTAAAATAATTAGTGCTAGGCGCTTGCGATACATATTTCAACATTTTGATTCGCATCGGTGCTTTTCCAGTGTTTTTGATCATCGCAATGATTTTTCTATCCATCTGCTTTGGTTCTTTAACACCATTTACGTTGTATAGATAGAAACGAACGGCGCCTGGAACTACACTTTCTTTTAATGCAATGGCTTCTGGAACGCGGATATATTCGGGATCGTCAGAAATAATATACTGTGGTCCTGGTGTAGGATATTTTTGGAATGGAATCTGTGCTATTTTCTCGGTTAAAAAGCCTTCAAGCCTTACAATAGCACCTTGCTCAGCTTTTAATAGATCTTGATTTTGAGCTTTGTTGAGCTGTTGAGCGTAAGTGTTTGCCCCTAATGTGCAGGCAACAGCTATTAAAAAAGCAGTTTTGTTCAGTTTCATCATTTGATTAGGTTTCATTTGTTAATAAAGTGAAGATAGGCCAATTATTTAATAATTAAAAAATATTAATAACTAAATATTAATTAAATAAAATTATCACAAACAAAAGCAATCACAAAAATAAAGCCCCGAGTTACCTCGGAGCTTTTCAATCAATCAATATTAAAAAGGAGAACCTTTCTAATTACTTTACAATTACTGCACCTTTCGCTTCGAAAACAATTTCTTTTTTAGGTGCTATAATTTTTGCTATTTCCTCTTCAGATTTCTTCGCATCTTTAGCATAGTGCTGTAAATCCTCCACGGACGTTATTTTTCTTTCCGCAAATCCATCAACCACTACTTTGGTGCCAGGCGCCATATCTTTTGGCATAAAGAAACCGTAGTCTTTAAATTTTACGAACATCGTTTCGGTGTCGGATATTTTAATATTCATAAAACAGCCTTTTTTCTTGCAAACGGTTACGACTTCACCTTCTACCTTCATGTTGGCTTTAGTTGCTTTACCTAGCTTTTCATTGACAGCCGTAGCAGATATGATGTTTCCCTTAGTAACACCTTCACCAAATGACTGTCCTTCAATTTTATCTTGTGCGAAACCTATTGCTGTCCAAACACAGAAAGCTAAACTTAGTAGGATCTTTTTCATGAGATTATATTTTTAATTGTTAATAAAGCGAGCAGATGCTGCTTTCACGTATATTTAGTTAAGATTGAGCTACAAAGATATTTAAAACCCTTCTAAATAAAGATTTCTTCAATTAATTTTATCCTTTTTGGAATATGGATTCGAGTAGAAAAACGCTTAGGCCATACGTTATATTGTATGGATAGGGAATTTGTGAGGGATATCATTTAATTCTTAAGATCTATCCAAACAAAGCAGAGAAGACTTCTTCAATTTTAGAAACAGTCACCAATTCAATTTTATATTTATCCTTATTAAACCCTTTAAGATTATAGCTTGAGATAAATATTTTTTCAAATCCTAATTTTTCCGCTTCAGAAATGCGTTGCTCAATCCGGTTTACGGCCCTAATTTCACCAGAAAGGCCTACTTCGGCGGCGAAGCAGATTTTAGATGATACAGGAATATCTTCATGAGATGAAATAATAGCCGCCACAATGGATAGGTCAATGGCTGGATCTTCAACTTTAATACCACCGGCAATGTTTAGAAACACATCTTTGGCACTTAATCGAAAGCCACATCTCTTTTCCAACACAGCCAATAGCATGTTCATGCGTTTGGTATCAAATCCTGTTGCCGAACGTTGTGGTGTGCCATAGGCCGAGATACTTACTAAGGCCTGTGTTTCAATCACCATAGGTCTTGCGCCTTCAATGGTTGCGCCAATGGTTATTCCGCCCAGTTCTTCGTCGCGTTGCGATAGTAATACTTCTGATGGATTGGAAACCTCTCTTAAACCATTACCATGCATCGCATAAATACCTAACTCTGCTGCTGCACCAAATCTGTTTTTGATAGATCGAAGGATGCGGTAAATATGATGCCTATCGCCTTCAAATTGTAGCACGGTGTCAACCATGTGCTCCAATATTTTAGGGCCAGCAATAGCGCCATCTTTCGTAATGTGGCCAATTAAAAATACAGGTGTAGCTGTTTCTTTTGCAAAGCGAAGTAATTCTGCAGTACACTCTCTGACCTGAGAAACGCTTCCAGGCGTAGATTCGATATGCGCAGAATGGAGTGTTTGTATCGAGTCTACAATCAAAACTTCGGGTGCTAATTGCTCTATTTGTTTAAATATATTTTGCGTTGATGTCTCGGTCAAGATGAAGCATTCTGCTTGCGGCGTTTTGGTAATTCGTTCCGCACGCATCTTAATTTGCTGTTCACTTTCTTCGCCAGAAATGTATAAAACCCGCCTTTGCTTAATGTTAAGTGCCAATTGTAGCATTAACGTAGATTTACCAATTCCAGGCTCACCTCCAATTAAGGTGACTGATCCGGGTACCAATCCACCTCCTAAAACCCTGTCTAGTTCTTCATCTCCGGTTGGCAGTCTATCTTCGCTTGCACTTTGAATCTCTTCTAACTTGCTTGGTTTATTTACGCGTTGGGTTCCGGTAGAGGTTTTCCAAACTGCAGAATTAGCTGCAGTAGGTTTTTCAATTACTTCTTCCACAAAAGTATTCCACTCGTTGCAAGAAGGACATTTGCCTAGCCATTTTGCCGACTCATAGCCACAATGCTGACAGAAATATGCTGATTTGATTTTAGCCAAGATAATGTAGATTTTAGTCCCGATAACTATCGAGATACGAATTACAATGATTACTCCACGAATTTAAGTTTAATCGTCTTAAAAGTAGGTGTAAGTTTTAAACAAAAAAAGTCCCGATTCACATCGGGACTTTAAATTTTATTAGGGTTTAGAGTTTTATTTCTTCGTCTTTTGAAGATAAGAAGTGAAACTCGGTTAAGTGGTAAGAAGATACTTCCCTCACCTTTACCCTCTGCCCAAACTTAAAGAACCATTTCCATTGTAAAGAAACCAGTCCTTTTTTAATAAAGGCCGCTATGTAAGGGTGTACACATAGCGTAATATTTTTTTCATTCTGCTCACGCAGGATATAGTTCATATTGCTCTCAATGTCATCCATTAATACAATACTCGCCTTTATTTCTCCAGTTCCGTCACATGTAGGGCATTTTTCTACCGTTACAATGTTCATTTCTGGCCTTACCCTCTGACGGGTTATTTGTACCAATCCAAATTTGCTAGGAGGTAGAATGGTGTGTTTGGCTCTATCCAAAAGCATCAGCTCTCTTAAGTAATCAAACAATACTTTTCTGTTGGCAGGTTTGTGCATGTCAATAAAATCGATGACCACAATACCGCCCATATCTCTTAGCCTTAATTGGCGGGCAATTTCTTTCGCAGCTTCTTTATTAACCTGCAAAGCATTTTCTTCTTGGTTTTCTTTGCTAGCAGTTCTATTACCACTATTTACGTCTATCACGTGCAAAGCTTCGGTGTGTTCTACCACAAGGTAGGCGCCTCCCGCCAAGTTTACAGTTCTTCCAAAACCGTTTTTAATTTGTTTTTCAACCCCAAAATGGTCAAAAATTGCTTCTTTATGCTTGTAATATTTGACAATACGCTCCATTTCTGGAGATATTTCATGCACATAAGAGCGAATGTCTTCAAATAATGCTTGGTCGTTTACATACACATTGGTGAAATCGGTACTTAATATATCGCGGATAAGCGTTGATGTCCTATCCATTTCACCCCAAACACGCTTAGCAGGTTCTGTTTCTGGTAGCTTTTTCATAAAGCTTTCCCATTTGGAAATAGAATCAAGTAAGTCTTTTTGTAATTCGGCAACGCCTTTTCCCTCAGAAACTGTTCTAATGATTACTCCAAAGTTTTTAGGCTTAATACTTTCGATAATCTTTTTTAGGCGATTACGCTCCGTATTACTCTTAATTTTCTTAGAGATGGAAATTACATTAGAAAAAGGAACCAATACGGTATATCTTCCTGCTATAGAAAGATCTGAACTTAATCTGGGACCTTTAGTAGAAATGGGTTCTTTGGCAATCTGTACCGGTACCAATAAGTTTTTGCTTACAACCTCTGAGATTTTCCCAGCTTTGTTGATATCAGCTTCTAACTTAAAGTTATCCAATAAAGTGCCCTGTGTGCCGTTACGTCTAATCTTTGTTAGCTTTATCAGAGATTGAACTTGTGGGCCTAAATCAAAGTAATGCAAAAATGCATCTTTTTCGTAACCAACATCCACAAATGCAGCGTTTAGACCAGGCATAATTTTCTTAATGCGGCCTAAATAAATATCGCCTACAGCGTAATTGTTGTTAACGTGTTCTTTGTGAAGCTCAACAAGTTGCTTGTCTTCTATTAAAGCTATGGTTACCCCCGTAGGAGTAGAATCTATTATTAATTCTTTTACCAAAGCTACAGATTTTAAGGCTTTTATACCTTATGAACACATGGACCAAAAAACTTAAAAAACCAAAACTAAATACCTTTAATAAAGCATTTAGTTTTGGCCATACATCAAGAAAAATTATTTTTTCTTGTGTCTGTTTTTTCTTAAACGTTTTTTGCGTTTGTGAGTAGCCATTTTATGTCTTTTTCTTTTTTTACCGCTTGGCATAATTTTAAATTTTAAATGTTTTACTAATTCTTTCTATTTTTTCAACTCAGCAACCTTCTTATCTATGAAATTAGATAAAGTAGGGTTTGCCGCGAGTTTTTTGCTTTGCAAATAGGCCTCAACAGCCTCATTGTTTTTTCCTAAACTTTCATAGGCTGTAGCCAAATAAAAGTAAGCGTCAGGAGTAGCTTTAATATGCTGCACAATTTCTTCAAAGCGGATAATTGCTTTGTCAAACTGTCCAGATTTAATAGCAAACATACCTAAATTCATGTTTGCTCTAAAGTTTTTAGGATCTTTCTTTACCACGTCTAACAACATCGCAATGCCCGTCATCGGAGCACCACCGCCATTCACTATGGTAATTCCCAATCCTGTTTTAGCAGCTAAGTCCGTCGAGTCTAGCTCGGTAGCTTTGGTATAAGCCAAACTAGCTTTCTGTAACATTATAGGCTTTACAACACTATCTTGAGTATTATCAAAAGCCTTTAAGAAACGGTCTCCAGCTTTTACCCAATTAACTAAAGTAGATTGACCGTTAGCGGCTTCCTCTAAATATAATGCACTAGGTATAGCTTGTTCTAAATCATCCCATTTCTGGGCTAAAACTTTAGCTTGATTTACTTTTTCTTCACCAGAAGCTTTCTGATAAGCCGCTTCTAATGAAGTAAATTCTTTAGCAGCTGCATTACTAATTAAGTTTTTTGCAGTTACTGATGCTTCTGATAAACTTAAGCCAGAAGCAGGTGCTTCTTGTGGCATAGTTACGCGTGCATCTTCTTTAGGTTTTACTAAACCCTTAATATCTTGGCTAAATAAAAAGCCCACAAGCAATACAATACCTGCGATAATCACTAACTGTGTTGTGCGTGGGCTTTTCATTTTAATCAATATTAAGCTTCAGCTTTAGCTTTTTTTGTATTGTTTTTCACTTTGTCAACAAATACTTTTGCTGGTTTAAAGCTAGGAACAAAATGCTCTGGAATAATGATGGCTGTGTTTTTAGAGATATTTCTCGCTGTCTTTTGAGCTCTCTTCTTCACTACAAAACTGCCAAAACCTCTTACGTAAACATTCTCTCCTGCAATCATGTTATTTTTGATTACTTTGAAAAATGCTTCTACTGTTTCTTGAACGTCAACTTTCTCAATCCCTGTCTTTGTTGATATTTCAGCAATAATATCTGCCTTAGTCATATTTCTAAAATTAATTAATTATTGTGTGTGTTTTTTAATTACATCTGATTTGGGGTTGCAAAAGTATTGCTTTTTAGTGAGATAGGAAAATAAAAGATGATTTATTTGCATGTTAGACCATCATAGCATTGCAAGTTTTAGCGTTTTAATGCCTTTTGTTGTACTTTTGCTGCCATGTCATTCCAGTCGGAAATAGTTAAGTGGTACTTAGAGAATAAGAGAGATTTGCCATGGAGGGATACCACAGACCCCTATGTGATTTGGTTATCGGAAATTATTTTACAACAAACTAGGGTAGAACAAGGTAAGCCTTATTTCCTTAAATTTTTGGAACATTTTCCCAATGTAGCAGCTTTTGCCAGCGCTTCTGAAGAGCAAGTGCTGAAGCTTTGGCAGGGTTTGGGCTATTATTCTAGAGGTAGGAATATGTTATACACAGCGAGGTATGTAGTCGAGCATCATGGAGGTCGGTTCCCGACAAGCTATAGCCAATTGATCAAGCTCAAAGGTGTTGGAGCGTACACGGCAGCGGCAATTTCATCTTTCTCTAGTAACGAGCAGCAGGCTGTGGTTGATGGTAACGTATATAGGGTACTCGCTAGGTACTTCGGTATAGATGAACCAATCAACTCCAATACGGGGCAGAAGATGTTTGATGCGTTAGCTAAAGAACTCATCGTTGATCAAGAGCCTGCTATTTATAATCAAGCGATAATGGAATTCGGCGCCTTGCAATGCAAGCCAAAATCTCCATTGTGCGAAAAATGTCCGTTGCGAATCGATTGCCGAGCTTTAAAATACAAAACGGTCGATCAACTGCCCGTAAAGTTGAAAAAAGTAAAAGTTAGAAAACGATGGTTTAATTATTTCGTAGGTATAGCTGATGACGAGATTCTTACCAGACAGCGGATGCCTGGCGACGTTTGGCAGCATCTATATGATTTTCCTTTAATTGAAACAGAAGAAGAGGTTTCGATGGCGAATGAGAGTTTTATTAGTCAAATTGAGCAAATGTTTGGTAGCCAGTTAACGCTGAGGGTTTTGGAGCACCGAAAACATATCCTGACACACCAAATAATATATGTTCAATTTTTTGCAATAGATAATTATATTGTTAACTTTAATCAACACACAGATATTAAATCGGTGAAAATTGAAGCTTTTAAACAATTACCGCACCCGAAAATTATTGGCGATTTTATCGAAAAGCATTTAGACTAATCAAATATATATGTCAGGTATTAACAAAGTAATCTTGGTGGGCCATTTAGGAAAAGACCCCGAAGTTAGACATTTAGAAGGTGGAGTTACCGTAGCTAGTTTTCCTTTAGCCACCTCAGAAACATTTAACAAAGATGGAAAGCGGGTTGAACAAACAGAATGGCATAACATTGTGTTGTGGAGAGGCTTGGCCGAAGTGGCTTCTAAATATCTCCAAAAAGGCAAATTAGTTTACATAGAAGGTAAGTTAAGAACACGTTCTTTTGAAGATAAGGAGCGAGTAAAAAAATACGTTACCGAAGTAGTCGCCGAGAACTTTACCATGTTGGGCAGAAAAAGTGATTTTGAGCCTACGCCATCCAATGGTATATTGCCATCAAATAATAAAATTGAAGATGATTTCTCTACCTCAATAGATCAATCTGGTGATTTACCATTTTAAAAAAATAACCAGCATAAATGTAAAGAAGCCCCGAACAATTTGTTCGGGGCTTCTTTGTTTTTGGATGTTAATCGCCACGAGGCACGCTGTACCCTCTATGCCCTTTGGGCATCTCTCCCGAAGGGAGAGAAAAGTAATAAAGCTACTCTCTCCCTTTGGGGGAGAGGGCTACTGGTGACTGTGTTACTGCTTGATAATACTATTGTAATTCATGAAATACGCTTCGGCTTGCGATAGACTATTCCACTGTAACCGACTTCGCCAAGTTTCTAGGTTGATCCACATTACATCCCCTCATTACAGCAATATGGTAGGATAAAAGCTGTAGAGGAATCGTAGCCAGCAGAGGTAAGAAGGCTTCACTAGCATCTGGGATCTCGATACAGTAATCTGCCATTTTCTTCACCTCGGTATCTCCTTCAGTCACAATGGCAATGACCTGCCCTTTTCTTGCTTTTACCTCCTGGATGTTACTGATTACTTTTTCATAAGAGGAATTCTTTGTAGCAATAAATACCACAGGCATTTCTTCGTCGATCAAAGCAATTGGCCCATGCTTCATCTCTGCTGCTGGGTACCCTTCTGCGTGGATATATGAAATCTCCTTTAATTTCAATGCACCCTCTAGTGCCACAGGAAAACCACTGCCGCGCCCTAGGAACAGGCAATTTCTAGCGTCTTTGATCTTTGCGGAAACTTCTTTAATGGTATCATTAGATTGTAGAGCAATTTGTATCTTCTCAGGAATGCAATCTAATTCAGTAAGTAATTCGGTTAGTTTTGAGTTCGTTAAAGTACCTTTTTGTTGTGCCATATAGAAAGCCATCAACGTAAGTACAGTAACTTGGGCGGTAAACGCTTTGGTAGAAGCTACACCAATTTCTGGTCCGGCGTGGGTGTAAACACCCGCATGGGTAATACGTGGAATCGAAGCGCCAACCACATTACAGATGCCAAAAATGGTAGCTCCTTTTTCCTTTGCCATCTCTATCGCGGCCATGGTGTCGGCAGTTTCTCCCGATTGGGAAATTGCAATCACTACATCTTTTTCTGTAATGATTGGATTTCTATACCTAAACTCCGACGCATATTCCACTTCCACAGGGATGCGTGCATATTCCTCAATTAGGTACTCACCTACCAAGCCCGCATGCCAAGAAGTCCCGCAGGCTACGATGATAATTCTATCAATATTTTTAAGCTTGTCTACAAATTCTTTGATGCCGCCTAATTGAACTTTGCCTTCTTCTGGATAAATACGGCCTCTCATGCAGTCACGGATTGATCTTGGCTGCTCATAGATCTCTTTTAGCATGAAGTGTTCATAGCCACCTTTCTCCAGCATTTCGAGCTTTAGCTCAAGCTCCTGGATATACGGAGTTTGAACAACGTTGTCTAGGCGCTTAATTTGTAACTCATCACGTTTTAAGAAAGCGATCTCGTTATCGTTTAAATAGATTACATTTTTAGTATATTCTACAATAGGCGTTGCATCTGAAGCAATAAAGTACTCTCCTTGTCCAACACCAATGACCATTGGGCTGCCTTTTCTTGCGGCAATTAGCTGGTTTGGATTTTCCTCGTCCATAATGACAATGGCATAAGCTCCGGTTACCTCATTTAGGGCTAAACGTACCGCTTCGGTCAGGTCAATTTTGTTGTTAGAATAAATGTCTTCAATCAGGTGAATTAAGACTTCTGTATCGGTATCACTATTAAAAGAATGGCCTCTTGAAATTAGTTCCTCTTTTAAGGTTGCATAGTTCTCTATAATCCCATTATGGATGATACTTAAATTTCCTTTTTGAGAGGTATGAGGATGCGAATTCCTGTCAGAAGGGGCGCCATGGGTAGCCCAGCGGGTATGGCCCATGCCAATAGAGCCCGCAAGGTTCTTGTCTGCCGCAAAGTCTTCGAGCTCTTTTACCTTTCCAGCTTTCTTATAGATATTCAGATTTTCTTCGTCGATCAATGCAATACCAGCACTGTCATAGCCTCTATATTCTAGTCTTTTTAGGCCTTTTAAAACGATAGGCCAAGCTTCTCTAAAGCCTATATAGCCAACAATTCCACACATGTATCGGGGGGTTAAAATAATAAATCGCCCTAAAGTATTTCTTTAGGGCGATTTATTCAAACGTTTGCGTAAAATTTTATACTAATTAACTTTCGTGTAATAGATGTTGAGTTTCAAAACATTAGCACCTGATGCAGGGTTCTTCTTGAAGCTGCCGATTATTGCACGAGAAGCCGTAGTGAAAGGTGATGTAAGTTGAAAGGCGGTTGATGGTGTTACGGATAGAAATGTCCCATAATCTTCGGTTTTTCCATCTAACAGATCTTGCACATAAGCAGTAACGGTAAATACATATCGTTTATTCACAGAATCAAAATATCCACCAAAATCACCGCCTAAATTAGCCGCAGCACGAGGATCGCCCTGTGTGGTAGATCCATCTCCAAGATCGTTATCTGGTAGGTTTTTGCGTTGCCCAGCAATATCAAACCTATACAGCGCTAAACGTGGGGCCGGCCTAAAAGGAGCTGCATCGGTGCCACTTTTTAAATCAACAATAAGCTCGGCTTTATTTATAACCATTTTGCCTACTTCGCTTTTCATCTTTTTCAAATTAGGAAAAGTCAGTTTGGTTCTTAAGCCGCCTAATGGTTGTAAGTAAGTTTCTTCAAATTGTTCCTTTGGGTTTGTTGGATTAAGCTGGGCATTAACTTTAGTAGAGTAAACGTGGTTAACACTTGATGCTACAGGTCCAGAAGTGGTAGAAATTGGGAAATTTACAGAAACCGTATCTGTTGCCGTAGTGGTAGTGGCATTTTGCTTTCTATAGTATAATACTAAACCAGAGGTCGAAGTTGTCGGCGTAGTGTTGGCAAAATTAAAGAACATGATACCCCTGCCAGTTTGATTCTTGATCTTTAAACTTAATCCTTTGAATGCTTCCTGAAAATAAGAATTGAATTTTAAATCAGCAGTACTTGCTTTCACAATGCTATTGGTAATTGCCGTTTGGTCAAGTTTAAGACGGATTTGCGGCACTACTGTTTTCACTGTGTCTTTTGCACCAGTCAGAACATCTGTCACTTTAATAGGAGTAGTTGGATAAATTTTACCCGTATAATTTGCTAATACACCTCCCTGCGTAGCAAAAGGAGGGTTTGAACTCAAAAAGGAAGTTTCTTTCGCTAGGTTTTTTTGAAGCTGTTGTACATCAAAACTATAAATCGCGGTACTGTCACCATAAAAATCGCCAGCAAAATTTAGCACAAGAACCGCAGAGTCTAAAACGGCATCGGTTCCAAAACTGTAAGCATCATTAGGTAGATTTACAGAAAAGGCCAAGTTAGACTCGGTAGTGCCCAATTCAGCATCATTAAGATAACCAAACGGGTGTCTAGCTAAACCAGTCGTAGAAATGGCATCATCCTTTACCGTTCTCGAAAAAATGGTTGACGTATCAATCAAATTACCTTGTATGGCAGTAGTTGGATCAACCTCTAAGCCAATGGTAGATGTGTTTTCGCAGGAAGCGAAAAGAAAAAGACTTATCAACAGGGTTAATAAGTCTAATTTTAAAAATCTCATATTTATATTAAATAAGCTTTTATTATGCTATTGAAACCAATTCATCACTAGTTACTTCTTCATAAAATGAATAGAAGTTATCGTAATTGTCGGTTAAATTAAAGGCTAAAGTTGGCTTATTAGAATCTTTAACAAATTTTAACACTGCATCGTCTACTTTTTCGTCTGCCAAAACTACTGCATCAGAATGGGTTATCGCGCCAATGTGTAAGCTATTGCAGTCGCCTGGAGCAAATGCTTTAGTATCATCTGCTGTCATATGATTCATGATTGCTTTCTGATGAAAATCAGGATTTAGCTTCTCGCCAAAACAGTTTTCATAAACCGAGTAAACCACTTTAGCATTCTTAAAAGTAGGATCGTTTTTATAAGTAGTTTTGATGTAAGCTGGAACTAATGAAGTCATCCAACCATGACAATGCACCACATCAGGCGACCAGCCTAATTTTTTAACGGTTTCTAAAGCGCCTTTGCAGAAAAAGATTGTTCTTTCGTCATTGTCCGCATAGAATTTGTTTTCTTTATCCCTAAACACATACTTTCTGTGGAAATAATCTTCATTATCCAAAAAGTATACTTGCATACGAGCCGCTGGTATAGACGCCACTTTGATGATTAAAGGGTTGTCATTGTCATCAATAATGATGTTCATCCCCGATAATCGGATTACCTCGTGTAGTCTGTTTCGTCTTTCATTAATGTTGCCAAACTTAGGCATCAAGATACGGATCTCAAACCCTTTGTCTTGCATAGCCTGCGGTAATTGGCGGGTAATTTCTGAAATTTTAGTGACTTCGAGGAAAGGCGACATCTCATGGGTAATAATCAGTAGCTTCGTTTTTGCCATCTCCATATATTATTAAATTACTAGTTAATTTAAAGATTATCAAGGTGCAAAGGTACGGAAAATATTAATATTTATCAATATCTTGCTAGTAGGGCTTTGTAAGTATAGAAGAAATGTACAATTTAGCACCCTGAAAACAAGATAAGATATTGGAAGTTATAGCAACCGTTGCCGAACTTGAAAGCTCGCTTAAGCCTTTAAAAGCAAAAGGATTGAAAATTGCACTGGTACCTACCATGGGTGCTTTGCACCATGGCCATCTTTCGCTAATTGCCGAGGCGCAAAAGAAAGCAGATATAGTGGTTTGCAGCATTTTTGTAAATCCAACCCAGTTTACCGACCCTAAAGATCTAGAGAAATATCCGCGCCCCTTGGAGCATGACATTAGAATGCTAACTGATGCAGGATGCAATTTCGTCTTTATGCCCGCGATCAAAGAAATGTATCCCAACTATCCCAAAGCAGAACATTGGGAAATAGATTTAGGTGAGGCAGAAATGGTATTAGAAGGCGAATTTAGGAAAGGACACTACCAGGGAGTAACTCAAATTGTTTTTAAATTATTTGATGCAGTAAAACCAACGATTGCATTTTTCGGTCAGAAGGACTTTCAACAGGTGTTGATGATCAAGAATATGGTTGCTGTACTAGCACTCGATGTAGAAATTGTAACCTGCCCTATCATAAGAGAAGACGACGGTTTGGCAATGAGTTCTAGAAATATCCATTTGAATAAGGCTGATAGAGCACATTCATTGGTGCTAAGTAAAGCCCTTTTCTTTATACAGGAAAACTATGCTAAAAAATCGATAGCTGAGCTGTTGGCAACAGCTAGAGCTATTGTCGACGATGTCGCAGGTGTAGAACTAGATTATCTAACCATCGCAGATGGTGATACACTTTTACCAATCACCGAAAAAAAACATCAGAATACGGTAGCTTTGGTGGCGGCTAAAGTGGGTGAGACCAGGTTGATAGACAATGTAATTATCAATTAAATCGTCGGCAAATTGTAGCCTTATACCTTAAACCTTTTTACCTTCAACCTTAATGATTAACTTTGCGGCATGATTATCGAGATTCTAAAATCGAAAATACACCGAGTAAGGGTAACCCAAGCTGAGTTAAACTACGTAGGAAGTATTACCATTGACGAAGATTTAATGGATGCGGCCAACATTATTGCAAATGAGAAGGTGCAGATTGTAAATAACAATAATGGCGAACGTTTTGAAACCTATGTAATTAGAGGCGAAAGAGGCTCTGGCGCGATATGTCTAAACGGAGCTGCAGCAAGGCGAGTGCAAATTGGTGACATTTTGATCATTATATCTTACGGTTCTTTACCTATAGAAGAGGCCAAAAAATACGAACCAATATTGGTTTTCCCAGACGATAACAACAGGTTGTTAAAGTAAAATTTAATCTAACTGGAAGGTGCTTCGTTTTAAATAGAAAATGTTGTCGGGAAGAGTTATGGCATCTTCAGCCCAGCTTTTACTTTTTAAAGACATTTAAGTTCATTATTGCCGTACTGAACCTCCCGAAGTGTATTATTGTGTGGATACATCTTTTTTCGGCTCCATGTTAACTTGCGTTCATAAAAAACCAGTTTTCGTTGCTAATAAGACCATCAATCTCCTTGCTGCCAATCCAAAAAAGAAATACTAACAAAAAACTTAGCACTGCCGAGCATAAATCTGTCTATTTTAGACAGGTAGCAATATTTTTTGATGTGTTGGGCTGTGGAGAGGCACCTCAGGAGATTGACAAGCTGTTATTGATAGTAGTTAAATTTTATTTGTATCAATGAGCTCACCGATATGATCGGTTTCGGTGTGGGCAATTGGCGCAACAATCCCGAAAATTTGAGACTTGAATATCGAATACAAAATAACAAGCTGTGAAAAATTGCCTAGGCTCAGCCGGCCGACCTTTTCCGACTCACTTCGGTAACCTGTTCCAAATTTACTTCGAATGAGGCAAACATAAGTCTTAATTTTTGTGTTCGCAAGATAGGAAGTGTCGGGATAAATAGTCGAAAGACTATAAGGCAAAACGAATAAATGTATAGTCATTCAATATTTTAATTAAAGCTTACCCTAAAGTCGAGCACTCCGACAATCCACAGATAAAAATTCTTTGCTACAAATTTGTTATGTTTGCATAGTATTATTGAAAAAATAATATCTTTGAGTCCTAACCATATATCTTTACCATTATGCACTTTGAACTAAGCGAAGAGCAGCAAATGATTAGACAAGCTGCCAGAGATTTTGCCCAAAATGAACTGAAACCTGGAGTAATAGAGAGAGATGAACATCAGAAGTTTCCCACTGAGCAGGTAAAAAGCATGGGCGAGCTGGGCTTTTTAGGAATGATGGTAGATCCTAAATATAATGGCGGAGGCATGGATACTGTTTCGTATACCTTGGTCATGGAAGAACTTTCGAAAGTGGACGCGTCGGCTTCTGTAGTCGTTTCTGTAAATAACTCCCTAGTTTGTTATGGACTAGAAAAATATGGCACTGAAGCACAAAAAGAAAAATATTTGAAGCCATTAGCGGCAGGTACGCAAATTGGTGCGTTCTGTCTTTCGGAACCAGAAGCAGGTTCTGATGCTACCTCGCAACAAACTACCGCAGTCGATATGGGCGATTACTACTTGTTAAATGGCACCAAAAATTGGATTACCAATGGAAGTACGGCAAGTACTTATTTAGTCATTGCACAAACACATAAAGAATTAAAGCATAAAGGGATCAATGTGTTTATTGTAGAAAAAGGAACGCCAGGCTTTACCGTTGGCCCTAAGGAAAACAAATTAGGTATACGTGGTTCTGATACACATTCGCTCATGTTCAATGATGTGAAGGTACCCAAGGAGAATCGTATTGGCGAAGATGGCTTTGGCTTTAAGTTTGCCATGAAAACCTTGGAGGGTGGTCGTATTGGCATTGCTGCCCAGGCCTTAGGTATTGCCGCAGGTGCTTACGAGCTGGCATTGGCTTATGCCAAAGAGCGTAAATCTTTTGGGAAACCAATTGGCGAACATCAAGCTATTGCCTTTAAACTGGCAGATATGGCTACCCAAATTGATGCAGCAAGATTGTTAGTACATAAGGCTGCTTGGTTAAAAGACCAAGGTTTGCCCTATACGCTGGAAGGTTCGATGGCTAAATTATTTGCTAGTAAAGTAGCTATGGACGTAACCATAGAAGCAGTGCAGATACACGGTGGTTATGGTTTTGTAAAAGAATATCATGTAGAGCGATTAATGCGGGATGCGAAAATTACCCAAATTTATGAGGGTACTTCCGAGATCCAAAAGCTAGTGATCAGTAGAAGCGTTTTGGCTTAAGTAATATAAAAATTTAACCATATAGGCACATAGTTTTTGGGTTTCTTATCCTATCGCTATGTGGCTATGTGATTTCATTTGATATAGAACTACGATTTTTGCACGCCGAAAGCTGCATCTAAAATCATCTTAATTACTGCAACTGCAATAGCCAAAATTGCTGCCGAAATAAAGCCGGAAGTGTTGAATCCGCTCATCCAGTTATCTACCAACAAAATCATCAGTACAGAGATAATGAACGAAACTAGCCCTAGCGTTAGGAAATTAAGCGGAAAAGTGAAAATTCTCAAAATCAATCCAATGGTGGCATTAGCTAGAGCAATTAATACAGCAGCGATGATGGCACTACCATAGCCGTCTACCGTAACTCCAGGCACTAGATAGGCGCCTAACATTACGGCAAGCCCCATTAATAGTACTTCTAAAATCAGTTTAATCATTGTATTTTTGTTTAATGTTTAGCAAATTAACATTATTTACGCTTTGTTGTTTAGTTATTTCTTGTTCTTTAAAGAAAGACGAAAAATTAAACATAGATTTTTCGTCAGATCGTACAGCCATTGTTTTTACAGGCTTGGATGAAGTGAGTCTGTTTAGGGCAAAACAGCAAACTGATAGCTTAACTCAAGAGTTGGTTCGCGTTTTCGAGTCCGATGAAAACTCAGGGTTAGAACAACAGGTTCTTGGAAAAATAGCGTTTAGAAAAGATACATTGGTTTTTACACCTCAAAAACCTTTTGTAAAAGGTAAAGCCTATTTGGTACAAAGCCTTTTAAATAGCAGATTTGGTAAAACCGAAGATATTTTAAAGGCGGATATGGGCAAGACGGTAAAACGACAAGAAAAAGTATTGTTCCGTTAGCTATATTTGACAGATTAATTAATTTTAAATGCCGCAGAAGAAGCAAATTATATTTACATCCTATCAAAAACTAGTTATCTTTCTGTTAGCAGTTACCCAGTTTACTGTCATCTTAGATTTTATGGTGATGTCCCCTTTGGGAGATATCCTCATGAAGTCGTTAAACCTAAGTCCTAAAGATTTTGGCATTGCGGTATCCGCATATGCTTTTAGTGCAGGGATCTCTGGATTGCTGACCGCAGGTTTTGCAGATAAGTTTGATCGTAAAAAGCTGCTGCTTTTCTTTTATATTGGCTTTATCTTGGGGACAGCATTTTGTGGCCTGGCGCATACCTATACCCAATTGGTAGCTGCCAGAATCATCACTGGGCTTTTTGGAGGGGTAATCAGTTCCATCTCTATGGCTATCATTACCGATCTGTTCAGTTTAGAGCAAAGAGGGCGGGTAATGGGTTTCGTGCAGATGGGCTTTGGTGCTAGTCAGGTGTTAGGTGTACCCATTGGACTTTATCTCGCCAATATTTGGGGTTGGGAAGCTCCGTTTTGGTTGGTAGTTGGACTAGCGCTCATCATCGCCCTGTTAATAGCATTTAGGCTGCGTGCTGTGAACGAGCATTTGAAAATACAAAGAGATAAATCGCCCGTGGCACATTTATGGCATACCATCATCCAGAAAAAACATAGGATAGGTTTTACCTCCACCGCCCTCTTGTCTATCGGCGGTTTTATGATGATGCCCTTTGGAAGTGCCTTTGCTATAAATAATTTAGGAATTACCGAAAGTGAGCTGCCGATGCTATTTATGGTTTCGGGTATCAGTTCTTTGGTGATTTTGCCCTTGGTAGGAAGGCTGAGCGATAAGGTAAGCAAGTTTAAGATCTTCGCATTTGCCTCTATTTGGATGATGTTGATGTGTTTGATCTATACCAGTTTATCCGTTACCCCTTTCATATGGGTCATGATTTTAAATGTATTGATGATGGCTGGAATCATGAGCCGGATGATTCCTTCCCAGGCTTTAACCAGTGCCATTCCGGAGCCTGCAGACCGCGGTGCATTTATGAGTATCAATTCTTCTTTACAACAGATTGCTGGAGGTGTTGCTGCAGCGGTATCGGGTTTAATTGTGACCCAACCAGGCAAAGGTCAGCCACTAGTGCATTACAATTGGGTAGCCTATGTAATCGTGGTAATTACGCTGATGAGCATTTGGCTAATGTCTAGGGTAAGTAAGTTGGTATGGTCTAAGGCGAAGCCTGTGTCCAATCCATCGCCTACCTTGGAGCATTAAGCCACCCATTTTAAACGCAAAATTTACATTTAATAGCGATTATAGACCTTATTATTCGGGTCACGCTCGTACCCGCTTCGGGTCTTATTCGCAAAAATGTGGGATTTTTAAAACTGAAGGGCAATAGCTTTGCAAGTTGAAGCCTAAGTTGCCCTTATTAAACACGGACCTCAACCGGACCTCAACCGAACCTCAACCGAACCTTAACCGAACCTAAGACGAAGCGATGTCGCTATAAAGTCGCTATAAGGTCGCTATAACGTCGCTTTAAGGTTTTAAAATAAGTGGTTGTTTTGGCTAGGATAGATCAGCCGAATGGTAGGGTGGATTGCCCTATTAAAGATAGTAAATTTAAGGAAGTTATTGAAGTGAGATTTCTTCTATTCTTGTGTCGGAGGGTTAAGCCTGAATGTATGTCCTTAATAGCTGAGATCTTTTAAGTGATTAAGTAAGTATTGTTTACCTCGCTAATAATTTTGATACAGCTGTCGTTGGTAAATGAGATGTTGAGGAGATTCATGGATAAAACTGGAGATAGACTGATGAAATAACGCCGCCCTATGATCAGATAGAAAGTAGGGCTAGGTTAAACATTTATTTTAGTAAGAGGTTTAACTTCTAAAACATTAACTATAAGCCGTATTGATTTTTTAAATTAAAATATTTTTGTATCTTTGCAGAGCAAAACAAGAAAAGAGGGGACGGGTGTCCCCTCTTTTTATTTAGCAATAATTTAGACTATGCAGCTAGAAAAGAGAGTTAGAGAACTGGTAGAAGAAAAAATTGCAGACAGACCGGAATTGTTTTTGGTTGATGTTAAAATGTTGCCTAACAATAAGTTGATCATTCATGTAGATGGTGATGAAGGCATCAGTATCCAAGATTGTGTGGCGATCAGTAGGCATGTGGGTTTCCATTTAGAAGAGGAAAATGTGATCGAAACTGCTTACAATTTGGAAGTATCTTCTCCGGGAGTGGGTGAGCCGTTAAAGTTAACAAGACAATACACCAAAAATATTGGGAGAACGTTGGCATTAAACTTGACGAGTGGAGATAAAAAAGAAGGCAAGTTGATAGCTGCAGATGAGTCCTCGATTACCATTGAGGAGCAAGTGAAAGAAAAAGGAAAAAAAGTGCAATTGGTGAGTAGCCAGGTCGCTTTAAACGATATAATAGAAACAAAGGTTTTAATTTCATTTAAGTAAAAAATGAACAATATTAATTTAATCGATTCTTTTCAAGAGTTCAAGGACTTTAAGAATATCGACCGCCCTACGGTGATTAGCGTATTAGAAGAGGTGTTTCGCAGTATGTTGCGTAAAAAATACGGAACAGATGAAAACTGCGATGTGATTGTGAATCCAGATAATGGAGATTTAGAGATCTGGAGAACCAGAAAAGTAATGGAAGATGGCTTCTCTGAAGATGATGATCTAGAGATTGAATTGGCAGAAGTGCACCAGTACGATGCTGATTTAGAAGTAGGTGATGATTATATCGAGCAAATTACTTTAGAAAGTTTTGGACGTAGAGCTATTTTGGCTGCCCGTCAAACTTTGGTTTCTAAAGTGTTAGAGTTAGAGAAAGATGAGATCTTCAAGAAATATAAAGATAGAGTTGGCGAAATTGTTACTGGTGAGGTTTACCAAGTTTGGAAAAAAGAAACTTTGGTATTAGATGACGAAGGAAACGAGTTGTTAATGCCTAAAACAGAGCAAATCCCTGCCGATTACTTCAAGAAAGGCGATGCTGTACGTGCCGTAATTTCTAAAGTAGATATGGTAAATGCTACGCCGAAAATCATTATTTCTAGGGTAGCTCCAGAATTCTTACAACGTTTGTTCGAAATTGAAGTTCCCGAGATTTTTGATGGTTTAATTACCGTTAAGAAAATTGTTCGTGAACCAGGTGAGCGTGCTAAAGTTGCCGTAGAATCTTACGATGATAGAATTGATCCAGTAGGTGCATGTGTGGGTATGAAAGGTTCTCGTATCCATGGTATTGTGAGAGAATTGAAAAATGAAAATATTGACGTAATTAACTTTACTACTAATGTTTCGTTATATATTCAACGTGCTTTAAGTCCGGCAAAAATCACTTCTATTAAATTAGATGATGAAACTAAACGTGCATCGGTTTACTTAAAACCAGATCAAGTTTCGTTAGCTATTGGTCGTGGTGGACACAATATCAAGTTGGCAGGCAAATTAACTGGTTACGAGATAGATGTGTACCGTGAAGCTGGTGAAGAAGATGAGGATGTGGATTTAGAAGAATTCTCAGACGAAATCGATAGCTGGATTATCGATGAATTAAAAGCAATCGGTCTAGATACAGCAAAAAGTGTATTGTCACTTTCTTTAGATGAGTTAGTGAAAAGAACCGATCTAGAAGAAGAAACAATCAAAGAAGTAGTTGCTATTCTGCAATCAGAATTCGAATAAAAGTCTTACTTGAATTAAATCAGAATAAACGTTACTTTTGTATAATTAGAAAAAAACAGGATAATCAATGTCAGACGACAAAACCATAGTATTATTAAAAGCAGCAAAGGAACTTAACATAGGACTTGCCACCGCGGTGGAGTTTCTTGGTAAGAAGGGCTATGCTGTGGATAATAAGCCTAACACCAAACTTTCTGGAGAGATGTACAATGTCTTGCTAAGAGAGTTTCAGGGAGATAAAATAGTAAAGGAAGAGGCTAACCAAATAGTTATTGGCAAAATTCGTCGTGATGAACCTGAAGTAACAAACGAAAGCGCTTCTGAAGCTCCGAAGAAGAATACAGACTTCGAGAGTGAAGGTGTACTGATCAAGAATTTAAACCAATTTACTGCGCCTGCAGAAAAACCTGCAGCTGAAAAGCCAGTAGAGGAAAAACCAGTAGAGCCGGTTAAGGAGGAAGTTAAAGAAACTCCGAAAGCTCCAGAGGTTAAGCCTGCAGAAAATGTAGAGGAGTCTGGTTTGCCAGGTGTTAAAATCGTGGGAAAAATTAATCTTAATGATTTAAACCCTAAAACTCGCCCTGCTAAAAAAGAAGAAGCCCCTGCGCCTGCTGCTGTTGTACCTCCTGTTGTTAAGGAAGAAAAACCTGTAGAGGTGGTTGCTCCTAAAGCAGAAGAGAAACCGGTAGTAGTAGAAAAACCTGCGGCTGAAAAACCAGCAGAGCCAGTTAAGGAAGTAGAAAAACCAGTGACTGAAAAGCCGGTTGAGCCTAAACCAGAAGCTGCTGCTCCAGAGGCACCTGTAGTTGCGCCGAAAGATGAGGTAATTAAAGCTCGTTCGGTAAAATTAACTGGTCCAAATATTATTGGTAAAATTGTTCTTCCTACGGTTCCCGATAGAAGAAACCAGCCTGTTGCTTCTTCATCTAGCGATGCTGATGCTAGACGCAAGCGTAAACGTAAGAAAACTCCGGGGGCTCCTGGTGCTGGCGGACAGCAACAAGGTCAAGCAGGTGCTACGGGTACACCGGGCACTAACCAACAAGGTGGTGTACAAAGACAGCCTTATCAAGGTAATCGTCCTGGAGGCGGTCAAGGTGGTGGCTACCAAGGTAATAGAAATAACAACAATAACCGCCCAGGTTATCAAGGAAATAGAAATGCTCCAGGTGGAAATACTCCAAAAGAGGAACCAACTGAGAAAGAAATCCAAGATCAAATTAAGGCAACGCTTGCTCGTTTAAGCGGTGCTGGTAAATCTGGTAAATTTGCGCAGAGAGCTAAACTTCGTCGTCAAAAACGTGATGATGTAGCGCTTTCGGCAGAAGAAGCCGCATTGGAGGAAGAAGCACAATCAAGGGTGTTGAAGGTAACAGAGTTTGTTACTGCCAACGAATTGGCAAACATGATCGACGTACCGGTAACCAAAATTATTGGAACTTGTATGAGCTTAGGTATGTTCGTTTCAATTAACCAACGTTTAGATGCCGAAACCCTAACAATTGTTGCTGATGAGTTTGGTTACGAAATCCAATTCGTAAAACCAGATGAGGAAGAGGATATCAATATCGAGGAAGTTGATGCTGAAGAGGATTTAAGCCCTCGAGTTCCTGTGGTCACCATTATGGGGCACGTGGATCATGGTAAAACTTCATTACTAGATTATATCCGTAAAGCAAATGTGGTAGCTGGAGAAGCAGGTGGTATTACGCAGCACATCGGTGCTTACAAAGTAACTACCAGCGCTGGAAAAGAAATTACATTCTTAGATACTCCAGGTCACGAGGCCTTTACAGCAATGCGTGCTCGTGGTGCTAAAGTGGCAGATATTGCAATTATTGTAATTGCTGCCGACGATGCGGTGATGCCACAAACGAAAGAGGCAATTAACCATGCACAAGCGGCGGGTGTTCCTTTGGTGTTTGCATTTACGAAGATCGATAAACCAGGTGCCAACTCAGATAGAATTCGTGAGCAGTTATCTGTGATGAATATCTTAGTTGAGGACTGGGGTGGTAAATATCAATCACAAGAAATATCAGGTAAGAGCGGTTTAAACGTTGACTTGCTATTAGATAAAGTATTGTTAGAAGCTGAGTTATTAGAGCTTAAGGCTAATCCTGATAAACGTGCTAGCGGTACGGTAATTGAGGCTACTTTAGACAAAGGTCGTGGTATTGTAACTACGGTTTTAGTACAAGGCGGAACGTTAAGAGTTGGAGATCCAATTTTAGCGGGTAGCTACAGTGGTAGGGTTAAAGCATTATTTAACGAACGTGGAGCTAAGGTAAACGAAGCAGGCCCATCAGTACCAGTACAAGTATTGGGTATGCAAGGTGCGCCTACTGCAGGAGATAGATTTAATGCCTTAGAAAGTGAAACTGAAGCAAGAGATATTGCGAATAAACGTTTGCAATTAATGCGAGAGCAAGGATTGCGTACACAGAAACATATCACTCTTGCGGAGATTGGCCGTCGTTTAGCGATTGGAAACTTTAAAGAGTTGAACTTGATCATCAAAGGTGACGTGGATGGTTCTATTGAGGCATTAGCGGATTCATTGTTGAAGCTTTCTACACAGGAGATCCAGATCAATGTGATCAGCAAAGCTGTAGGTCAAATTTCTGAAAGTGACGTATTGTTAGCTTCGGCGTCAGATGCCATCATCATCGGTTTCCAAGTACGCCCATCAACAGGTGCACGTAAGTTAGCTGAAGCAGAGCAAATCGATATTCGTTTGTACTCAATTATCTACGATGCGATCAATGAGATTAAAGCGGCAATGGAAGGTATGTTGGCACCAGAATTCGAAGAGAAGATTGTGGCTAACGTAGAGATCCGTGAAACGTTTAAAATCACCAAAGTGGGTACGATTGCTGGATGTATGGTATTAGACGGTAAGATCACTAGAAACAGCAAAATCCGTATCGTACGTGATGGTGTGGTGATCTACACAGGTGAATTAGCTTCATTGAAACGTTATAAAGACGATGTAAAAGAAGTTACGAAAGGCTACGAATGTGGTTTAAACATCCAAAACTTTAATAACATTGAAGTGGGTGATATCGTAGAAGCTTACGAACAGGTAGAAGTAAAACGTAAATTGTAGTTCATACAATTAACAGATAAATAGAAAAGGAGCGAATATTCGCTCCTTTTTTTGTATGGCTTGTTTTGATGCCAAGTGTATCTTCAGCTATTTTGTATGCTTGAATTTATCTGCTAAGAATTAGCTTTTTTGTCGCAGTATAAAGGCCCGAATAAGAAGTTACCTTATAAATATAAATGCCAGAAGGAAGATCGCTTAAATCTAAGTTAACTACGTGTTTACCTGCATTAATATATTCATTAACTAAGGAGTATACTTTTTTCCCTTGGATATTATAAATGTTCAGCATCACATTGTCTGATTCTGGCATCACAATATCTATTTTCGTCAAATTTGTGACAGGATTTGGATAGTTTTGTGTGACAACAAACTGTAAAAAGTTATCATTTATGATCTTATTAATATTGTCAAATATAACGTAACTAATTAACCTATAGCCTCTTCTATTAGGGTGAACAATGTCTTGATAAAGCGAGAAATCACGCCTAATAATTCTATTTAGGTCAATTAAATGGACACCGTACTCTGTAACTAATTGCCTATATAAATTGTTGATCTGAGTAATAATGCTGTTTACTCTTCTAAGCTCTTCGTTACCTCTGTCGTCAAAAAACTGAAGGGTACAAACCAAAGGAATGAGTTTTTTATTTAAACATTTCGTGAGAATTTCGCGCATGCTGGTTTCGGTTTCGGCAATTGTTTGTCTGCCTGCCCTTATTCTACTCGCATCATTTACCCCTACTAGAATAACGATAAAACCTGTTTTTCCATCAATAGCATTATCTAATCGCAAAAGGCTTTGCATAGTGGTTTCTCCACCAACACCATTTTTATAAATGTTAATAGACTTGCCCGCGTAGCATTGGTTAAAATTCTCAGATAGGTAAGTTTGAAAGTCTAATCCGTTTACGCCTTCTACTGTGCTAGCCCCGAAAGTAACTACGTTTAAGCTATCCTTCGCATAGTACTTAGCAGATTCTGGGCAGCTGAAACCCATTGGAGGGGTGTTTTGCGCACTTGCGCTTAAACAAAATCCCGTAAAAATCGAAAAGAGAAGCGCAGGAATTGGTAATTTCATTAAGCTCTGTTATAGAAAGATTTACAAAGATATGGAATATTAATTGGCACGAAGTAAGTAATTTGATGAATAAGTAAGTACTGCAGATATTCTATATTGATGTGAATTGTTAATAGTATTGTGGATTACTATTCAATAATAGAAATAGAATGGACTGTTAAAGAAAATTATTATGTTAATTTGCGCATTAAGTCTTGTCAAATTATTTAACATAATAAATTGATTTTTATAGGAAGAAAATGACAGAAATTATTCAAGCTGAAGGTAAAAAAAACTTTGATTTTGTAGATACGATTAGGTGCATTGCGATGATGGCAATTGTTTGGGAACACTGTGTGTATAACGGTACCTATATTTTTAATGACTTTTCAATAAAACATATTGTTTACATCGGCTTAATTCAGCTTTCTAAGTTCGGCACTATAGCTTTTTTTATCTTAGCGGGTTTTCTTTTAGGAAATAAATTTTTCACTTATTCTTCCTGGCAATATTTCAAAAGACGTTTATCAACGGTATTCGTGCCCTGGTTAATTTGGTCTTGTATTTTTATTGCCACAATTTTGATTCAGCAAATTATCCTTAGGAAAGGCGAATTTGATTTTGTGAAATTTTTGCTGGAGAAAATTGAAATGACTTACCTTTATACCAATTATTGGTTTATCATTAACTTTCTGTTCTGTATAGGGTTGTTGTTGATTTTCAGAAAATATCTTTATCAATGGTGGCTGGGCTTAGTTTTTTTTACTTTTTCACTGGTCTATAGTTTGAATATATATTATCAGTGGTTTCCTCCAGTACATACTACCGCTATTTTCGGTTTCGTATTTTATCTTTGGCTTGGAGCTTTAATCAATAATAAATGGAATTGGATAGAGCAAAAAATAAAGGTGACATCTTATTTACCCATTATTCTTATGTTTCTTTTGGCATACTTGATATCAATTTTTGATATCATAAAACTTATTGATAAAAATAGTGTAGACCCTTACAATACGCTGAGAGCTAGTAACATTTTGTATTCTTTCTCTACGTTGATTTTATTATTTAAGATCAGGGAATTCCGCCTCGTGAAATTCATAAGACCCCGGGAAACTACTTTTGGTGTTTATCTAATTCATTATATATTGGTTACGCAACTATTGCCTGAAGTGTTTAGACCATTTAACTTGATTAAATTTCCAGAAATGAATTTAATTAGTATGTTTTTATATGTAGTATGTAGGTTTGTAATTGTTTATCTTTTGACCTTACTTATTATAAATTTCATCAATCAAACAAGATTCCGGTGGATAATTGGCGGATAGTAAAAAACACCAAAATCACAGGTGCAGGTATTTCACTTTGCAATCACTTAACCTATTGCGAAAAGCTTAGCTTTGCATAATGTTGAAGCAAAGGGCATCTGATCAAATAAAATTAACAACTAAAAGCATCCATGTCAAACGAACTTTATCACACTAGGTCGGCCATTCTATTTATTTTTTTTAATAGGCTGGATACGACGTTAAAGGTATTGGAACAGATAAAAGCTGCAAAGCCTGCAAGATTATATCTTACCTGCGATGGGGCACGAGCAACCCGAGTTGGAGAAGCTGAAAAATGTTTGGAAACCAGACAGGCTGTACTTGATTTTATAGATTGGAAATGTGAAGTTAAGACTTTGTTTAGAGATGATAACTTAGGGCCAAAGAATGCAATATCTTCCGCTATAACTTGGTTTTTCGAATTTGAACAAGAAGGAATCATCTTAGAACATGACTGTTTGCCAGCAACTAGTTTCTTTTATTACTGTGATAGCTTACTAGAAAAATATAGGTTTGATACCAGGATATCTCTAGTCTCTGGGTTTAATTTCAGGAGCTCAAAAAAGAAAGGCGACGGATCATATTATTTTTCTAATCTAACAAATGGTTGGGGTTGGGCTACATGGCGCAGAACATGGGACAGTTACGATAAAGATTTAAAGAAATATAATGTTAATGAGATTCGAAAACCGTTGGAAAGTATCTTTGATAATCCGTTGATTGTAGATCGATGGATTGAATTATTCAATGATACTCAATCAGGTAAAATCGATACCTGGGATTATCAACTCACTTTTTCTCATTTGTTTAATCATTCTTTAACCATTATACCTAATTCAAATTTGGTAAGCAATATTGGTTTCGGTGATTTAGCAGAAAATACTACAGATGCTGAGAGTCCATTTGCAGCCGTACCGTTAGAGGAGGTAACGACGCTTGTCCATCCGACTTTTATGTTTCCTCAAAAGGAAGCGGATGAAGAATTGCTATTCGAAGAATTTGATTTGCGCGGAAAGCTAGCATATCTGAAAAAGCATAATTCTTATAGAAGAAGGTTTAAACGTTGGTTAAAAAATGTTTTTCAAAGTTAGCTAATCAAACTTTTGTATAAATTTATGGTCTGATCGACACATTTATTTATATCATACCTTAAAAGACACGTTTTACTTTTTTCTACTAAGCTTTTCCTAAGCGCTTTATTCTCTAACATATCATCGATGGCTTTGACGAGTGCATTTAAGCTGCCGTCTTGAAAATAATGTGCCGCATTACCTGCTACCTCCTTAAAACATTCAATATCACTCAATAATACAGGGCAATCATTTTTAAAGGCCTCTAATATAGGGAAGCCGAAACCTTCGTAACTTGAAGGGTAGACAAAGCACTTCGCTTCTTTATAAAGGGTGTTCAATTGCGTATCAGTTGGATTGATATGAACAATTTTATCACTTAGATCCTTCCGATACAAATATTCGGCATCTCCGTAAGCAAGGTTTCCTCCTCCTGCTAAAACTAAATGTAACTCTGGATGCTTTTTCGCTATTTGCTCAAACGCATCTATCAATAAAAAGAAGTTTTTGTACGACCATCTACCTCCCACAAATAGAATATACTGTTTAGGTACACCCTCAACTTTTGCATACAAAGGGGCTGCTAATGCGATACCGTGATGAATCACTTCGATTTTTTTCTCGGGAATATTTGTGAATTGCAATATATCGCTTTTAGTTTTCTCTGATATTGCGATAAGACGGTCAGCTTTTTCCATCACCAAGCGCTTAAAATACGGTGTTGGATCATCGGTAGAAAATAGATGAGGTAAAGCCTCATAGGTCATATCATGAACCGTAACGACAGTTGGTTTTTTAATGATGGGCAAATAGTAGGGGTCAAAATAAGTAGGATGAAAAACGTCAAAATCTCCATTTTTAATTGACTTTTCTGAGTATGACTTATTCCTTTTTAGAATTTTCTTTTGCGAGTTGAATAAGAATTTGAATTTTCCAACGGCAGAAGGCAAATCGTCTTTTTCTAGATAGACATTTTCACTATATAGCGCAGAAAGCATACAATCATCTTCCTTTCGTACACCGTCCATCAGGTACTTAAAGTATCTCGAAATTCCGCCTACTTTCTGCGTGGTAAAAATTTGATGATCATAGCAAATCTTCATATCATATTTATTTGGATTTTATGGCCCATAATAACTTTATCAGACCTTTAATTAAACTCCAGCTAACCTTATTGTTCGTTTTTAAATGTAAAAGCCGCTTGAAATATTTATCATCATACAATTTCAGCAACTGATAGTCGCTGCTGAAACCTTTGAAAAATTTTGTTATGGTCTGCTCTCGTTCTTTATACATCGACGGATGGTTGCCTGTATTAGAGGAAATCCCTGATCCATCATAATCAGAAACAATTAGGCCTAAATGCCGGTAAGTTGCATCATATTTAAATATGGATAACATAAAGAACTCCCAATCCGACACAATTTTATAAGATTCATTATATAGACCAACTTTATCAAATAGCGATTTTTGAATGAAACTGGCCTGATGTGATATATTAAATGCATAAAAATAGCTGAAATCTAGGTTGGTGGGGAAATTTACTTCTCTTTTATTTCCACTAGGTTCTTCATATATGATATCACCGTAGTAGATGTCCGCTGGTTGAGCCATTAGTGCCGAAACTTTACTTAGGGTCTCAGCTTGATGTAGCCTATCTCCAGAATTTAAAAAAAGAAGATATTCGCCCTTAGCTGCGTTAATGCCTTTATTCATTGCATGATATATGCCATTGTCGGGCTCACTTATGGCTAAGTCAATCTTATTTTTATACTTTTCTAAAATTGCTTTGCTCCCATCTGTACTTCCCCCATCTATTACTAAAAACTCAAAGTCGGTGTAATGCTGTTCGCCAACACTTAGGATTGTTTTTTCTAATCCTGCTTGGTCATTAAAGTTTACCGTTATAATCGAGATCTTCTTCATAAAATTAATTTGAGAATAGGATGTCTTTAAGTTGAGCAGTTACGGCCGCTGGAGAATACTTAGCGATAGCTTTAAGAGAATTTTCATGAAGAGTTGACCACAAGATTTCATTATCGTACACGCGGATAATCTTGTCTGCAAAGGCCTGAGCATCATTGGCTACCAAACAATGTTGCTCATCAACTAAATACATTCCTTCTACACCAATATCCGTAGAAACTACAGGCAGCCCAAACTCCAAGCTTTGCCCTATTTTACCCTTCATGCCGGCTCCAAAGCGTAATGGCGCTACAAATATGCGGGAGTTTAGAAAGTATGGCGAAACATCTTCGATGAAACCAGGAATGCTTACTCGATTGGAAGCAAGATCAATAACATCTTGAGTGGGGTTGCTGCCCAGTAAAGCGACATGCAGGTTTGGATGCGTATGCCAAACGATAGGCATTATCTCGTTAATTAACCAGACAACGGCATCAATATTTGGTTGGTGAAGGTAACTTCCAATAAACACTATTCCATGTCTGTTACGAAATGGCAGGCCATTTTGTGCTAGGTTTTGTGGGTGTACATTGGGTACGGTATATACTTTGCTTATCCCAAGATTTTCTAAAATCACTTTCTCTACATCTGTTACAGTAATGGTGTAATCTGCTAGCGATGCTATGCCGAGTTCCTTTTCTTTGAGCTTTTCAATATCGCTGTCGATGACTAAAGAAGCAGTGCTCTCTATTTTTTTTGCCCTTTCTTCTCTAATGAAGTGTAGGTCTACAGTGTCATAGATCCATTTAATATTATTGTTTAATTGTTTGATGCGAGGCCCATAAATTTGATTCATATCAGGGCGGGATATCCAAACATAGCTTATTTCCGATAAATATTTTTGAATTTGACTAAATTGTTTCTCTTTGTGGTAACTTCCTTTAAAAACCCTAACACCCAAGTTAACTAACGCATTATAATATTTGTCAGACGTAATTGCCTCGTGTGCAATAAAATATACATTAAGGTCTATAGATAGCAGGATTTTTATTAATTCAAAGAGCCTTCTAGAGCCTGAGTCTTTATCTGGTGTTGGGTAAACGGCATCAATGACTAAAATTGAATCGCGTTTAGGGGCAACACAATTCGTGTCTCCTATATCTATGGTCACACTCTCTGCGGACAGTTTATCGTTAAAGGTTAAAAATGCTTGGAGCGGGTGGTAATAAATAAGCTTCCCAGTAGCTTTACGTAAATCATTACTTAACGCAGCAATATTGAACTCCCAACTTTTCTTTTCAAGATCTAATTGCTCGAAGGACAGAAAGTCTGAAGTTTTTACAAATAAAGTTTCGGCAGCTAAGTCTACAGGCTTAACATAATTTACCGCTATTTCGTTAGGGTTACTATAGAGCGCTGTATAGAAATATGTTTGGTTTTGTAGGCTGGCTCCTGCAGACTTCAAAAGGCCGTTGCTTGCAAAAATGACTTTTGATGTTAACGCGCATGCAACTTTTAAGAAATGTAAGCGGTCAGCTAAAAAATCACTGATGGGTTGATGGTACCCGCTCATTAGGAAGACATACTCACCTTTAATTTGTGTAGTATGAAGACTTTTGTTAGAAAATTTTTTTGAATGAATTTGCCTAATGACCTGAGGTAATTCCGTGTGATGATCAGTAATTAAAATAAGCTCGTAAGTTGTCGATCTTATGTTATTAGCAATAGCATTTAAGCAGTTTTTTATATAGCTATCTGGGCAGTTCAGGCCGTTGATGATGATGGATACTGCTGGATCACCCGATATTTCAGGAATGATTGAAATTGATTGATCAAAAGAAATTTCATTCGGCTTGATGTCGGCAAAGAAAAAAGTATGAAGTTTTATTTGTCTTTTTTTTGAACTAAAACCTAAAATCGTATAGACAGCCATATAGGCCCACTTCTTAATAAGAAGGCCAATCGCGTTAAGCGTTATATATTTTTTATTTTTAAAATAGACCGTAGCGGCCGCATAACTTATTGAAATAATTTTTACGCTAAGTTTAATCCGTATCCTATCTATTTTCATTTTCTTTTATTTTTAAAGAAATCCCTAATCACTAAAAACAGCTCTCTGCCGTAATAAAATACAAGTACATCAAAAGGTAATACCTGATGTAAAATCTGCTTTTTATCTTTTATAAAGTCAAGGTCGTCGCTAGTCCCGGAAGAGCCCTTGTCGTTAAATTTAGAAACGACAATATCTAAATATTGAAATTTATACTTTTCTAAAAAATATAATTGAATATTTAAGTAATAATCTGCCCAAAGTTTATACTTAGTATCGTACTGGAAAAGATTGAAAATTTCCTTTGGATAGAAAATAGTCTGATGATTGAAATTATGTTTGGCTAATTTATATCTATTCATCTTTTTAAAACGAATAGCCCTACGATGTAGATAATAAGCATTTCCGTAAATAATAGTTGAATGGTCATGTTGCTGATTTCCAAATATATCATTCAATACATCTTGATTATAAAAAGCATCGTCGGATCCTAAGAAATATAGCCAATCACCTTTACAATACTTTAGTGCTTTGTTCATGGCATCGTATATTCCCTTATCTTTTTCAATAAGAAGCGTAGTTATTAGACTTCCATAACTTTTTAGTATTTCGGTAGTGCCATCTGTAGATAGATTGTCTACTACAATCAGTTCTGTATTGACATACGTCTGAGTTAAAATACTATCTATTACATTTCTTATGGTAGAAACTGCATTAAAAACGGGGATAATAATGCTTATTTTAGGAGTAGCATAGGTCATTATTTTTTTAAAAGCTTGTTAAGGAAAGATTTTTTTTTGAGGTACGCCCATTTGAAATCTTTAAAATTTTCAACGCCAGCATTCATCATTTCCTTTTGGTAAATATCATAAATAGCCTTGATATCTGGATTGCTCGTAAAAGTATATCTATAGTGTTTAGAGATCTCATGTTGCTTGTAATTATAGGAGCTGAAATGGTAAAAAACTAAAGGCTTCTCATTATTAACCAAAAAATTCCCATGACGGTTGGTTAATGTTCTTTCATGTAGGTTCCATGGTCCCATATTACAGCCCCTATCTGAGACAATACAAGTTTCCTTTTGATGAAATAAAGGAATGTAATTCATCCAAAGTTGATCTACAAAAAAGCCATATTTTGGATTGTTAAAGCCCATTGTTAAACAACGATTTTCCCACCAATCAAGAGATGCATTAGCGGCGATTGATTTTTTTAAGCCCAAGTACCCAAGGTTATACAGTCCATGTCTTAAGAATAGATTCTCGTTTGGAGACCCGTCAGCCCAAGCTATCGGACTAAATACGTGAGGAGTAAGTAATATTGATGCTTTTTCAAAATTCTTATCTAGGCTCTCTAAAGAAGAAAACAGTCGAATATCAGGGTCTAGATAATGGACGATTTGTGCATCATATTCCAAAAAAAGATATTTAAAACAACTTGCCTTTATTGCAGTGTTGAGTTCTACGACATCAAATTTTTTCTTTAAATCTTCACAATCAATAGGGAGTTTTTGCCAGTTGATAAAATGGATATTATTTAAAGATTTATAGTCTATCTCTGGGTGATCTTCATCTGCAAGGAAAAGATAGAAGCTGTAATCTGGAGCTAAATCTTTAATAGAATTAGCCAACACGCAGGCTTGTGCAAGATAGTTATTGGTACAAACTGTAAATATGATTTTGGAAGAATTGTTCATTAATTAATCGTTAAATGTCTGCATTTCAATTAGTCTATGGTATAATCCTTTTTGAGCTAAAAGTTCAGTATGGCTTCCCTGCTCTACGATTCTTCCTTTATCAATCACGACAATCTCGTCGGCATGCTGTATCGTGCTGAGACGGTGAGCGATGACAATAGAGGTTCTATTTTGCATCAAATTATTGAGCGCCTCTTGAACTAATTTTTCCGACTCCGTATCTAGCGCAGAAGTAGCTTCATCTAATAACATAATTGGTGGGTTAGCCAATACTGCCCTAGCTATACAAACTCTTTGACGTTGCCCTCCAGAAAGTTTATTTCCCCTATCGCCTACATTGGTTTGATAACCATCTTCTGTACTGCTAATAAATTCGTGGGCATTGGCAATTTTAGCAGCATTGATCACTTCTTCTTCAGTAGCATCAGGTTTGCCAAAGGCAATATTGTTAAAAATGGTGTCATTAAAAAGGAAAGATTCTTGGTTAACAATTCCCATCTGTGCTCTGATACTTTCTACCGTTAGCTCTGCATAGTCATGACCATCAATACTTAATTTCCCAAATTTGGGATCATGAAAGCGGGGAATTAAATCCATTAGCGTACTTTTTCCCCCACCAGAAGGGCCAACCAATGCTATTGTTTTTCCTCTCTGTACCTCCATATTGATATCCTTAAGGATTTGTTTGTCTCCATAAAAAAAGCTTACCTTTTCTAAGGTTAGCGCGGTTGTGAATTTCTCTAGTTCTTTAGCATCAGGTTTGTTTATCAATTCAGGCTGAGTATCGATAAGGTCAAGTACCCTTTCTCCAGCAGCAATTCCAGAATGAATGCCACTAAACGAATCGGTTAGCGCCTTTGCTGGTCTCATTACCTGAGAGAAAATAGCAATGTAGGCGATAAAGTCCGCAGGGGCCAATGCATTTTCATCGTTGTGAAGAATTAACGTACCACCGTACCAAACAATAACTGCGACCATCAGTACCCCAAGAAATTCAGATACTGGTGAGCCTAATTGTTGTCTTCGCACCATTTTTCTATTTAGATTGGAATAATATATATTCTCCTGATTAAATTTATCCTTAATTCTCTCGGAAGAATTAAAGGCTTTGATAATTTTAATTCCTCCTAAAGCCTCATCTAAAAAACCAATCATCTTTGCGAAAGATTCATGAGATTCTTTGGCTTGTTGCTTTAATCGTTTAACAATTTTGCTGATGATAAAAGCCGAAACGGGAATAACTAGTAGAGAAAATAGGGTCAACTTTAAGGATATTGTAAGCAACATAATGATATAGACAATTAACGTAACAGGTTCCTTAAAAACCACCTGTAATGTGTTGGTAACCGTAAATTGTACTACTTGAACATCTGATGCTACTTTAGAAATGATATCACCTTTCCGCTCGTTATTAAAAAAACCTACATGAAGGTTCATTACATTGTTGAAGACCGATTTCCTAAGATTTAATAAAGTATGTACCCTTAGGTCTTCCATTGTACGTTGAGAGAAGTATTTAAATAAATTTGAAAGTAAAACGGAACAAATAATTACCAGACAAACGTAAGCGAGCGTTTTTTCTGGACCCACGCTAACTATGGATTCATTGACTAATTTTCTGAATTGTCCCAAAATATCGAAGCCAGACGATTCCTTGCTTACTTTGTTCATTACGTCGGTAGTACCTGTCGTATTTGTTTTCAGCAATGTTTCAAATAAAGGAGATAGTAGCGCTAAGTTTAACGTACCAAATAAAATCGATAGCATTGTTGCAATCACGTATGGAATCGCAAACTTTTCAATTGGTTTGGCGAAAGATAGTAGCCTAAAATATATTTTCATCTAAGAGTATAAAGAGAGCAAAGTTACAGATTTAAAAAATCTTATTAAGATATTCGGTGTTTGCTTTTGGCATATAGGCCATTAATTATGTTTCTTTGTTATTATGGTTGCTAAAAGAATCGATATTAAGTGGCTGATAGCGCAGATTGAGAGTGGTCACTTTTTGGCGTTGGCTAGAGGTCTAACTCTGGTGGAGAACGATATCGATCCAGCAGGGGATTTATTGAAACGACTTACCATTAGAAGAAATATTCCAGTAATAGGAATAACGGGGCCTCCAGGAGCAGGGAAAAGCACCTTGGTGAACGCCATTGCAGAAAACTTTCTGATTAAAAATAAAAAGGTTGCGATTTTAGCTGTGGACCCAACATCGCCATTTAATTATGGTTCTTTACTGGGGGATAGGATTAGGATGTCTAAGCATTTCAATAACCCTAATATTTATATTCGATCGGTAGCTACTCGTGGTTCATTGGGAGGAATTTCTGCAAAGACTATCGAGATGGTTGATGTTTTGCGATCGAGCAATTTTGATCTGATTATGGTTGAAACGGTTGGGGTTGGACAATCAGAAGTAGAAATTGCCGGACTGGCAGATCAGACTATTTTGGTGCTAGTGCCTGAAGCTGGTGATGAGATTCAACAGATTAAATCTGGTTTGATGGAAGTTGCACAAGCTTTTGTCGTTAACAAAGCGGATAGAGAAGGGGCGGATACATTTGCTAACAGTCTTCAAAAAATGATAAGGGAACAACATCAAGCTTTGCCAGTTTTTAAAACAATAGCTGATAAAAATGTTGGTTTAGAAGCGTTATGTAGTTGGATTTTAGAACGGGGAAAGAGTTCTTTGATAAAAAGAGAATTCCTTTTGGCCGAGCAAGCTTACCGACTTATTCAGCATTCACGAATGAGAGATGTAGATAAGACTGAAATTTTGCTGCGAATTAAAAATGTGCTCCATGAAAAAGACTTTAATCTCTATCGGTTTATAGCGGAATTTGTATAAGTGTAGTATAGTTGTATATAATTTAGGACTGGACTCGAGCGGTGTTCGCCGGAAAAGACATGCAGATTTGGCTGGTATTTTTTGATGTTTAAATTAGTTTTTAAACTCAAAATGCTGATTTTCAGAATAAAGGTAAAGGTTTTCGCATTAATGTTGGTAAGTTTTACTGTTTGGAACGGAGTTTGTGAAAGGGTTTTGAGATTATAAAAATTTGTTTAATTTTGTTTTGCAAAAAATTATACAATAAATATTTGTTTAACCTTAAAAAGAAAATTATGAATTATTCTACTTTAAAAAAGGGCGTTGCAGCTTCTTTAGTAGCTTTAGTTGGAGTTTCTTCTCTAGCTAGCGCTCAAGACGCTCCTGCAACTACTTCTTCTGCCAAGGTATTTGGTGGTAGAGCACAGTACAGAACATGGTCATTAGGTGTTAACGGTGGTGTTATCTCGCCTGTTGTTTTAACTGGTGGATCAAACGATTACTCTAACTGGGATGTAAATCTAGGTTATGGTATCTCATTACGTAAACAATTAGGTCATGCTTTTGGCTTAGAAGGTAATGTTTTCCGTGGTAAAGCTTCTGGTAACAATGAAAAACTTGGTCGTCCAAATGAGAAATTTGAGACTGAAATTCAGTATGCAGTAGATTTAAGAGGTGTTGTAAATGTTGCAACAGTAGATTTCTTACGTCGTGAGAACTCTGTAAACTTCTTCGTTACTGCTGGTTACGGTTTAACTGCTTTCAATCCAATTGTAACTAACAATAGTGGTGTAGTTACTGACTGGAAAGCAGTTAAGGAAGCTAGAGGTGATGATTCTTATGTGAAACAAGCTTACATCCCTGTAGGTGCTGGTATCAAGTTCAAAGTATCTGATCGCGTATCTTTCAACTTAGCTTATACAATGAACTTTGTTGATGGTGATAACTTTGATGGAACTTATGCAAAATCTATATCTAAAGATAAATTCTCTTACACTTCAGCAGGTTTAGAATTCTCTTTAGGTTCGAAATCGAAACCTAACTTGGATTGGGTTAACCCATTAGCTATGATGTATGATGAATTGAAAGATCCTTCATTACGTCAAGAAGTTGAAGCATTGAAAAACCGTGTTGCTAACGTAGAAAAATCAGTTGATGATTTGAAAAAAGATAGCGATGGTGATGGTGTTGCTGATATGTTTGACAAAGAACCTAATTCAGCTCCAGGTGCTGTAGTTGATGGTTCAGGTCGTACAATCAAATTCCCAGAAACTACTTCTACTGGTGTAGCTTCAGATAAAACAGGTTTCGAAACTATCGGTTTTGAATTCAATAGCTCAGTGTTAAAAACAGAATCTTATCCAACTTTAGATAAATTATCTTCAGTATTGCGTGAAAACGGTGGTAAAGTAACAGTTGCAGGTCATGCATCTAGCGAAGGTACTGCTGCATACAACATGAAGTTATCTAAAGACAGAGCTAACTCTGTTAAAACTTACTTAGTAAACTCTGGCGTTAGCGCTAGCAGTGTAGTTACTAAAGGTTATGGTGAAACTAAACCTATCGCTTCTAACGATACAGAAGAAGGTCGTATCCAAAACCGTCGTGTTGAGACTTCAAGAAACTAATCTTTCTTAAAAGTATAACATTAAAAAAAGTCCCGACTTGACGTCGGGACTTTTTTTATGCCTAAATTTGTATACATCTTATATTATCTGAAAACGATTCCATTACATAAATCAATAAAAATAAACAAATGAAAAAAGTTATTTATACTTCCAATGCTCCTGAGCCAATCGGCCCGTATAGCCAAGCAATTGTTGCTAATGGTTTTTTATTCGCATCGGGTCAAATTGCAATCAACCCAGAAAATGGCGAGTTAAATAACGCTACGCTTGAAGAAGAAACTCATCAAGTGATGCGTAACATTAAAGCAGTGTTGGTAGAGTCGGAATATGAATTTGAACATATTATCAAGACCACGATTTTCCTATCTGAGATGTCTTTATTTGCGCAGGTAAACGAAATCTATGGTTCTTATTTTAAGAGCGATTTCCCTGCTAGAGAGACCGTGGCTGTTAAAGGTTTGCCTAAAGGTGTAAATGTTGAAATTTCTGTAACGGCATTTAAAGGATAGTTTTGATACCTAGTAAATCCAAGTATTTATTCTCTGGTATATTATCCGCAATAATTTGGGGTTTCTTTGCCATTCCTTTAAGAAACCTTAAATCCTATCCTTCGGAGCAGATTTTATACTATCGTATTTTTACTTCTTTGATCGTGATTTGGCTGGCCATATTCCTGTTCCGAAGAAAGGAGTTGAAAAGAGATATCAATTATTTCCGACAAATTTCGACGCGAGAAAGGAGAATTGTTTTAGCCCAAGTAATTGGGGCAACCGTATTGTTGGTACTGAATTGGTATACGTTTATTTATGCCATTAACAATGTAAGTATAAAGTCGGGCGCTTTTGCCTATATGGTTTGTCCATTGATTACTGCTTTTGGTGGTTTTATGATTTTAAAGGAGCACCTATATAGGATACAAATTGTAGCTTTGATCTTAGCTACATCGAGTATTTTGATGTTGGCTACAGGCTCTTTGATAGAAGTTACTTGGTCTGTAGGTATCGCAGCACTGTATGCCTTTTACCTAATCATCCAACGTAAGATGCAGCATTTGGATAAGTTAAATGTGTTAGCCATACAGATTAGTATTGCTGTAATTCTGATGTTGCCATTCTTCATTTATCAGCGTACAGGATTGCCTATGGAAACTAGCTTTTGGTTAAACGTGACATTAATTGCGGTGCTATTTACTATTATTCCTTTATTCTTAAGTTTGTTTGCATTAGTAGGAATTCCGTCTTCAACCTTAGGGATTATCATTTATATCAATCCAATAATTGCTTTCACCGTAGCAATCATTTATTTTAACGAGAAGATAGATCCGCATCAGTTAATGGCTTATTTATTATTGCTGTTTGCCGTTTTTCTATTTAATTGGAACATGATTAAACCATCATGGGCATACCGTCATAAATTGAAATGAACATGACCATGATAGCTTCATTACCATTAAAAGAAATTACATACTGATGAAAGATATGCTTACTTTTAAAAGAAAATAGTTTTGCTTTGTTCGCATCTAATTTAGAAACACCTCTAGTTTATTTGAAGGGCGTTGGCCCTAAACGTGCCGAGTTGCTGCAGAAGGAATTGGGTGTTTTTACCTACGAGCAACTTTTGCACCACTATCCTTTTAGGTATATCGATAGGACTCGTTTTTATAAGATTAATGAGTTAAATCCGGATATGCCTTTGGTGCAGGTGATTGGGAAGATCATGACCAAAGAAACCATTGGTGAAAAGCAAAAGCGGAGAATTGTAGCAAGATTTGGTGATGAAACCGGAACCATGGAACTAGTTTGGTTTCAAAGTTTAAAATGGGTAGAAGAAAATATTTACAGAGGCAATACCTATATCGCTTTTGGCAAACCGAATTTCTTTAATGGGAGTTTCAGTATTTCTCATCCAGATTTGGAAAGTTACCCTCGACAAACTTCTGGCGGTTTAACCGGCAATTTAACTTTGCAGCCCATCTATAATTCTACAGAAAAACTTAAAAAGAGCTTTTTGGATAGTAAGGGAATTCAAAAGCTGATTTACCAAATTTTAGAACTTCATGTGAATGAAGTTAGGGAGACATTACCTAGATATATTTTAGAAAAATATAAGCTCATAGGTAAGAAGGAAGCACTAATTAATATTCACTTTCCTGCTAATACTCGTGCTTTGCAACAAGCGGAACGGAGATTGAAGTTTGAAGAGCTTTTCTTTATTCAACTACAATTGTTGCACAACAAGCACCTTCGGAGCTTAAAATTTAAAGGAGCTGTTTTTAACAATGTAGGTGAGCGAGTAAATAAATTTTATAATGAAATTATCCCTTTCGATCTAACGAATGCCCAAAAGCGGGTAATCAAAGAAATTAGAATAGATACGCAGCGTGGTGCTCAAATGAATCGTTTGGTTCAGGGTGACGTTGGAAGTGGAAAGACGGTTGTCGCCCTAATGAGCATGTTGTTGGCCAACGACAATGGTTGTCAAGCTTGCATGATGGCACCAACAGAAATCTTAGCTCGTCAGCATTATGAGTCATTGGTGGGGATGTTGAAAGGTGAGTTAGTAAGTGTTGGGATTTTGACTGGCAGCTCTACAAAGAAGCAGCGTACCGTTTTACACCAGCAATTAGAGGGTGGCGAGATAGACATTCTAGTAGGTACGCATGCACTGATCGAAGATAAAGTTCAGTTCAAGAACTTAGGTCTGGTGGTAATTGATGAACAGCATAGATTTGGAGTAGAGCAAAGGGCTAAACTTTGGAGGAAGAATGTTGTCCCGCCTCATATTTTGGTAATGACTGCAACGCCAATCCCAAGAACCTTGGCGATGACGCTGTATGGAGATTTAGATGTTTCTATTATTGATGAGCTCCCTGCTGGAAGAAAGCCTATTGAGACGCTTCATTTTGTGGAAGGCAGGCGGATGCGCATGTTTGGCATCATGAAAGAGGAGATCGCCAAAGGTCGACAAGTATATATCGTTTATCCTTTGATTAAAGAGAGTGAAAAGCTAGATTTACTTCATTTAGAAGCTGGTATCGAACAGTTAAGCTATCAGTTCCCGCGGCCACAGTATCAGATAAGCATAGTTCATGGCAAATTGAGCAACGCTGATAAGCAGTACGAAATGCAGCGCTTTATTGATGGGAAAACGCAAATTATGGTGGCGACTACGGTAATTGAGGTAGGTGTAAATGTTCCCAATGCTTCAGTAATGGTGATAGAGAATTCAGAAAGATTTGGTCTATCTCAATTACACCAATTACGTGGCAGGGTTGGCCGTGGTGCAGAACAATCTTTCTGTATTTTGATGTCGAAAGATAAGCTAAATCCCACTTCTAAAAAGCGATTAGAGACCATGGTGCGTACGAATAATGGTTTTGAGATTTCGGAGATAGATTTGGAACTACGCGGACCAGGAGATATTACAGGAACCATGCAAAGCGGAACGATAGAATTGAAAGTTGCCGATTTAGCTAAAGATCAGGTGATCTTACAAGAGGCAAGAAATACGGTGATGGAGCTATTGGCTCAAGATCCGAATGTAGAAAATCCAGCAAACAGCTTGCTGAAGAGTTTTCTTTCGAAGAAGAATCAAGGAATTAGTTTCGATAAGATTTCGTAGAGGCGTTTCGTTGCGAGGCACGAAGCAATCTTAAAGCTATTAAACAGCTAAACTTGTAAGATTCCCGCCTACGCGGGAATGACGACTAAACGGTTAGCCAAACAAATCCAATTGGTTAGTTGGTTTCTTTGCTTTTCCAAAAACAGTTCTGCCTCCGTACTTCCAAGAATCAGCTCGCTCCTTTGCAATCAGTTCATCTAAATTTCCATTTGGGATGAAATCTTTTTCTACCCGAGCTGCAATCTGCGAAAGTGATTGGATCGCCTGAGCTTTGTCGGTATTGCCAATCTTCGATTTCTTGATGGCATCGTTTAAAGTCTTTATAGTTTCATCATATACATCCACTGGAACAGGAAAGGGATGTCCATCTTTGCCTCCGTTCGCAAATGAAAACCTAGCGGGGTCTTTAAAGCGCGAGGGAGTGCCATAAATGACTTCGCTTACTAGCGCTAAAGATTGCAGCGTTCGTGGGCCTAGGCCTTCTAAAAGTAGTAACTCGTCGAAATTAGAAATGTTATTATTTTGGGCCAGCCATAAGATCGAACCCAAGCGTTTCAAGTCCACGTCTTTGGCCTGCACATCATGATGTTTGGGCATGACCAATTTGCTAATTTCAGCAAGCATTTTCTTCGGTGGTTCTGCCATCATTTCTAGCATTGAAGCTTTAATCGGCTGGGCTTGTTTATCTGTGAGATTTAAAATTTCACCTTGGTTTTGTCCGTAAATGAAGGTGTGTGGGGCATCTGTAAATGACTGGATGTTTGCAGAATGCCAATGGTATCTACGGGCGGTAGCGCTGGCATCGCTCATGCCTTGTTGTACTACGGTCCAATTGCCTTCCGTGCTAACGATAAAATTATGTTGGTATAGTTGGAAACCATCTTGAATAGCAGTGTTGTCGACCTTTGCCGATAACTTACTACTACGAACCAGAGTCTCACCATCTAAGCCATTGAGTTGTGCAAATTTAGAGAGCTCTGTAGGCGTTTCTCTAGAAAATTTTCCTTTTCCCCCGCAAACATATAAACCAAAAGTGCCAGCATTAGGGTTGATGGCTTTTTTCAAGGCCCCCATTACCGAAGTGGTAATGCCGGAAGAATGCCAGTCCATACCCATCACAGCGCCTAGGCTTTGAAACCAGAAAGGACTGCTCATTCGACTTAAGAAATCATCTTTACCTTTGTTAGCTAAGATTTGCTCGGTAATTGCCAGGCCTAATTTAGCCATCCGCTCTGCCAGCCATGGCGGAACGGCTCCATAATGTAAAGGTAAATCGGCAACTCCTGTTCTTTTCATTTGCTAACAAATTTAGCAAAAATAAATAAGATATGCTGTAAAGATTTTTGAAGTTTACTTGAAGCGCAAAGCTTAGTTTAGAGCTTAATCTTTTTTCAGCTTTGAATAAATAGCAACACTTATAAATTTACCGTCTTTTATTTCACATTCTCTCATGGTGCCTTCCAGTTTGAAATTCAGTTTTTCAATTGCTTTTTTGCAGCTACTATTCTCGCTATCTACAAATCCTTCAATTCTATTTAAGTCAAGTGTCTCAAAGCCATAATTGCAAATAGCTGGAAATGCTTCTTGCATTAAGCCATTACCCCAAAACTCGGGAAGCAACCAAAATCCTATTTCTGCTTTTTTATGTGGCTTGCTGAGGTTGTTGAATCCTCCGGCACCATAAAATGTTTGGCCATCTGCCGAGCAAATCGCCCACCAAATACCAGTTTCATTTTCTTGCAGTTCCTGATACCAAATCATTTGTTCTTCGGTAGCTTCCAGCGAATGAAAACTGACACCATAGTACTTGATCACATCGGGATGCGAGAGCCCTTTATAGATATTTGGCTTGTCTCCTTGCATTATCGGTCGCAAAAGGAGCCTTTCTGTTCTCATTTCCGTCGTCGAGTACATTTCGTCTTAAGTTCCCTTTAGGGAATTAGGGGTTAATCTTCGTCTGTGCCAGGCGCTGCACCTGCACCCGTATAGGCTCCTTTTCGGATAATCGGCATTTTCAAGTGTTTATACAAGTCATCTAGCTGCATTAAACTGCCGTTAGTAAGGTTGCCAAGGAAGATAACAACGATGTCTTTGTCTAAATCACGGACATAAATATGGCGGAACCCATGCCACCAACCAGTATGATAAGCAACTTTTGCCTTGCCTTTATCTTCGAATAAACGCCAGCCATAACCATAATTAAAATGACCTTTGATTGCTTTGTTTCTACCTACATAAGCAGAGTCTAGCGTAGAATTTTTTAAGAGTCTTTCATTACGCAGATATTTGTCAAATAATACTAGATCATGGATGGTGCTATAAATTCCCTTATCGCCAACTGGGCCGTCCAGAAAGTTTTGTACTACTGAATATTTGAAACTGTTACGGTCATGCCCAACCACATCAACAGGAATTTTTTCGTACTCTGCTTTTGAATAAACATGGGTATTTTTCATGCCAGCTGGTCTAAAGACATGTTCCATCATGTACTGAGAATAACGCATGCCAGTAACTTTCTCGATAATTGCCCCTAACACCATGTAATTTGAATTATTGTAATGGAAAACTCTATCAGGTTTGGTATAAGGGTTTGGCTTCTTTTCGGCAATTACTTGCATCACCTCCTGATTGGTTACGCCTTTTTTCATGTTACGTTTTTCCTTGCGCCAAATATCATCGATAAAGTAAACGTAATTCATCATTCCGCTGCGGTGCGGCAACAAAAGTCTAACGGTAATGCTATCGTAAGGAAAATTAGGGAAGAATTTTTTAACGTTGTCGTCTAAGTTTAATTTACTAGCTTCTACCAATTGCATAATTGCAGTGCCGGTAAAGGTTTTAGTAATCGAGGCAAGTTCAAACTCTGAATTGATTTTTAAGCTATCGCGATGCAAGTAATCTGCCCAGCCTATGGCACCTTGATATAATATTTTTCCTTTTTTAGCAACCAATACGTTGCCATTAAAGTTGTACTTCTTATGTAGATTACTGATGAAATCAGCGATCCATTTATCTTCTTTACTCTTATCGTAAACTAATAACAGACTATCTGCTTTATCATCTTCGGCTTTCCTAACTTTCTTATCTTCGGCAACTTTTTTTTCTTTTTCTTCCTTGTTGGTACAGGCGTTTAGTGTAAATATGGATAAAGTTATAGCGGTTAATAGTATTCTAAAGTTCATTTATATGTAGTAAGGGATATTAAAAGCTGGAAAATTACGTAATCTTGAAAGGATAACGTTAAAAGAGTTTTAAACATTGTTTTGAGGAAAGACAAATTGTTCTTTTTGAGAAGAGTAAGGTTGATGTTTTAATCGGTAGCCCCGCTCTGCTGTATTATTTTAGAAGTGAAAAACACGCTTAAACAGCTAAAAATTTTACTAAATCTGTTGCAGGGCTTGCCTAACGATTTCCTTGTTTGGTTTCGAAATAGGAATTTTAGTTCCAGAAGTTAAAAGCAATACACCTCCATCTTCTTTAAGCCAGCTCTTCACAAAGTCTGGGTTTACCAAGTGGCTTTGATGCGTTCTTAAAAAACCATTAGGCTTTAGCAAATCGGCGTATTCTTTAAGTGATTTAGAAACCAACAACTTTTCGTTATTAGCCAAGAAGAAAAAAGTGTAGGTATTGTCGGCTTCACAACGAATAATATCAGCTAAAGCAATGTATCTGATCTCGCTCTGCATGGGTAGCGCAATTTTGTTAATAGTAGGCTGAGGAGATTTGATCTGCTGTAACAAAAAATCGAGTTGCGCTGTTGGCATTTGCGCTGCCAATTTCTGTTCAGCTTTGCTTATAGCTGTCTTCAGCTCATCGATATCTACGGGCTTCAATAGATAATCTAGTGCTGCAAATTTAACCGCTTGGATGCCATATTGATCGTAAGCGGTAACAAAAATGACTTCGAAATTTCGCTGCGGTAAAGACTTCAAAACGTCAAATCCAGTCTGCTTGCCCATTTGAATGTCTAGAAAAATCAAATCAGGCAATTGTTTTTCAATAGCATTCACGGCTTCAGTCACGCTTTGCGTTGTTGCTAGAATATTAACCTGCGGACAATGCTTTTCTAGCAAGGTCCGTAGGTTTTCTAAGTTAGAAATTTCGTCGTCTACTAAAATTACCCTCATGTATTTATAGCCAATCAGTTAAGGTAAAACTTATTTTTGTTCCATTGCTATTTGAATGAATGTCAAGTACAATTGGTGTTTCTTTATAAATGCTGTTGAGTAAAGATATTCTGTTTTTACTTAACGATAACCCTAAACCTCCATACTTTTGAGCTGTATCGAAACCTTTACCGTTATCTGTTACCGTAAGGATCAAGTTCTTACCGTTCTTATGGAAAGCAATTTCTATTTTTCCCGCAGTATTTTTCAGTGCTATTCCGTGTTTTACTGCATTCTCTACAACGGGCTGTAGTAGCATGCTTGGAATTTCGATATTATCTAAATCTAGATTTTCTTCTGTTTTAATTTCATAGCCGAAACCAAAGCGCAATTGTTCCATTTGGAGGTAGTCGTCTAACAAGGTTCTTTCTTGAGTTAAAGAGGTTCGCTCCTTGTCGTCGAGAACGTTACGAGTTAACCTTGCAAATTTAGATAGGTATTTATTGGCATTATCTATCTCATTTTTGTTCATCAAGTTTTGGATGCCAGCCAATGCATTGAATAAAAAATGGGGGTTTAATTGAGATCGAACGGAACTCAATTGTAACCCTAAAATTTCCTTTTCTTTATATTGTTGTGCCAACTTTTTAGCTTCTTTCTTTTTGATATAGGTTAGGAATGCGCCACCAATAGCCCCTAAAATGGCACAAATAATTAAGCCGTAAATAATCAATTCTTTTTTAGAGTAGTTTTCTTCCTCTAAAGTAATAGAAAGTGTATGTCTGGTTACGTGTTTTTCTATTTCTTGAGGTGAGATGTCGCAGTCAAGGCAATTATCCCATTTAATTAATGGTTGGATAATAATTTCATAATCCCCAGATTTCTTGAAAATACTTCTGTCTATGTCGATATGAGGTATAAATTCATGCTTATCGACTATCCCTCCATATTGCCAAGCAGTAGATTGAAAAATTACTTTTTCGGTTCGTTTATCTATAATGGAGGTATAGTATAGATAATCTATAGCTGATTTATCTTTTACAATGGTGATTTGGTCATCCTTTTCAGTGAAAGTAAGGTCGGTTTTTCTTTTTGGGCGCTTTATCCAACTGTAATCTACGCCCTTCGCAGTTTCGGTACGCTTTGAAAAAGCTAATATTTCTGCTTTAGGAATAGGTTTGCCGTAGAAGACCGATTTTTCAATATCCTGAGGTTTTTCTATGCTATACACTAATACCGTAATTACTTTTCCTTTAATTGAGAAAATGCCGAGACTAGTAGAACTGAATAACTCTTCATCTTCTCCTGCGTTCGTATCCTCTAGCTTTTCTCTGTCAATGGACTGATTTACTACAATAGGCTTGTCGTCCTCTAGAATAGTGTACCTAAAACTCGATATATTAATATTCTTTCTAAAGTTAATCTGGATACTTAAGTTATTTACATCGGGTAAATAGCTGAAAGAAGTATGAGGCTGATTAGGAAATACGTTAGCGTACATCACGTTTTTTGCCCCACTATCTACGCACATTAGGAGTTTCCCTCCGGCACGGTATAATTTTTTAAAATCAATACCTTTTTGTGCGCTTACGGTAGAGAGCGAAATGATGAAGCTGAGAAATGTAAAGAAGGTTTTTTTCATAATTTTGAGTTTAATTTTTCATTAGTCCAGACGCTGTTTTTAGTGGTAATTCAGCTATCACGCGCAATGTTCTTTTCATTTTTTAGCATTTGCTCGTGATGGTTCCTCAAACTTGTGGTAATTATAACAAAACTAAAACCATAAAACAGGAAGGGTAAGGTTTGGGATAGTAACGGTGTTGTTTTGAGCAGGATTTGAATTTTGCCAAGAAACACAGCTTTTGTTAATTAAACCTTATGAAAGTAGGAATACTTTTTTGCCGGTGTCGTCCTGAGCCTTTTGAAGGATATTAAGTTAAATAGTAGGTGCTTCGGATTACTTGTCCCGACTATTCAGAAAACCATCATGACACAAGGCAGTAATGACGGCCTAAAAAAGATAATAACGAACAGCCCCGAAGTGAATCGGGACAGGTGTTACTACTGTTTCCCAAACGTTGTTGCCAACGTTTTTCTAATGTTTATGTAACGTTTCTAAATATATTTCCTTTACGAGGCAAAAAGGTTAAATTTGGGGCAAAAATAATTTTCAAATACCATGAGTTTTAGAATAGAACACGATACCATGGGTGAGGTACAAGTACCTGCCGACAAATATTGGGGAGCACAAACTGAACGCTCTAGAAACAATTTCAAAATCGGACCAGAGGCGTCGATGCCTAAAGAAATTATACATGCTTTTGGCTACCTAAAGAAGGCCGCTGCATTAGCCAATAACGAATTAGGTGTACTATCTAAAGAAAAAACTGATTTAATTGCTAAAGCATGTGACGAAGTCATCGCAGGACAATTAGACGACCAATTTCCTTTGGTAATTTGGCAAACTGGCTCGGGTACGCAAAGTAACATGAACGGTAATGAGGTAATCGCTAATCGTGGTCATGTGATTGGTGGTGGTAATTTGTTAGATGAGCAAAAATCGTTACACCCGAATGATGATGTCAATAAATCGCAGTCATCAAATGATACTTATCCTACAGCCATGCACATCGCGGCTTACAAACAGGCGGTTGAGGTTACTATTCCAGGGTTACAGAAATTAAGAAATACGTTAGCTAGCAAAGCTGAAAGCTGGGGCGACATTGTAAAAACTGGTCGTACCCACTTTATGGATGCTACACCTTTGACGCTTAAGCAAGAGTTTTCTGGTTACGTTCAGCAAATTGATAATGGATTGAGAGCGATCAACAATGCGTTAGAAATGATTAAAGAATTGGCTCTTGGTGGTACCGCAGTAGGTACTGGCTTAAATACACCAGCAGGTTACGATGTGTTGGTTGCTCAAAAAATCGCTGATTTAACGGGATTGCCATTTGTCACTGCGCCTAATAAATTCGAGGCTTTAGCAGCTCACGATGCCATGGTGGAACTCTCTGGCGCTTACAAAAGAGTGTCGGTTTCATTAATGAAAATTGCGAACGATATCCGTATGCTAAGTTCTGGTCCTCGTTGCGGTATTGGTGAAATCATTATCCCTGATAACGAACCAGGCTCGTCAATTATGCCAGGTAAAGTGAACCCAACGCAGCCAGAAGCACTGACCATGGTTTGCGCACAGGTGATGGGTAACGATGTTGCGGTGAGTATCGGTGCGAGCAACGGTCATTTTGAATTAAATGTTTTCAAGCCTGTAATTGCGGCTAATGTGTTGCAAAGTGGTCGTTTAATTGGTGATGCTTGTGTTTCTTTTAACGATAAATGTGCTGAAGGAATTGAGCCAAACCGTCCAGTGATTCAACAACATATGGAAAATTCATTGATGTTGGTGACTGCTCTGAACCCACACATTGGTTATGAAAATGCTGCAAAAATTGCTAAAAAAGCACATAAAGAAAATAAGACATTAAGAGAAGCTGCGATAGAAACAGGCTTATTAACCGATGAGCAATTTACTGATTGGGTGAAGCCAGAAGATATGGTTGGTAGCTTGAAATAAGAGTTTAGGGTGAAAGGTTTAGGGTCTAAGGTTTTGCAGATGTTTTATAAAAATTATTATACAATTAACTATCGGTTTGCATTTTCCGCCTTATGCCTTATACCTTTTACCTTTTGCCTAATTTTTTCTTGTTCTCGTCTTCCCGACGTTCAGGGCAAAGGCGAAACCTTTCTGCAAGGCGTTTGGAACCAAGATACTATTGCCAATCAAGCGCAGTTACAAAGCTATACCCAACACCACTTTAAGTTCAGCTGCGATTCTTTCTACGTTGATTTTACCACTCATTCTAAAGTAAATTATTACGAAGAAGCCTGTTTCAACAACGGTGTTTGGAAAGAATACGCGAAAGGAACTTATCATCTACGTAACGATACTTTAATATTAATTGGCGATTTTACCAAGCCAAATTATAAGCAGAAAGTTTCGGGCTGCTATCGTAATGGTCGATACGTTAGTAGTTTTAAGGTAAACACTTGGAGCGCTGAGAAATTGGAATTGGAAAACTTGGCCGACCAGACAGCAGTAAAACTTAACTTAAAAGAGAAATTAACTTGTGTACAGAAAGCGTTATAATTTCCCGTCATTTCGAGCATAGTCGAGAAATCTTTGAAGACGACCAGCTTTTTGGATTAAATTCATTTTCAAAGATTCTCCATTTCGCTACGCTACAGTCGAAATGACGACAAAAATTATCAAGCCGTTTAGATTTTATCGAAACAGTTTCATAAAAAATGAAAACAATTTTTAAAAAAAAAATGAGAAACTTTAAAAAAATAATCTTGGCTTTTGCCCTTATTTATGCACCAATTGCCGCTAGTGCTTGGGGTGTATTAGGACACCGAATTGTAGGTCAGATTGCTGATGGCTATTTGACGCCTAAAGCTCGTAAAGCTATTAAACAAATTTTAGGTAACGAAACTTTAGCCATGAGTGCTAACTGGGCTGATTTTATTAAATCGGATACGAGTTACAAGTATTTGAATAACTGGCACTATGTAAACTTGCCAGCGGGTCTAGATAAAAATGGGATGAGCAATTTCTTAGATGGCTTTAAAGAGGCCAATATCTACGGCAAAACCAACGAAATGATTGCGTTATTGAAAGACCCTAAAACGCCGGCAGATAAAAAAGTATTTGCAATGCGCTTATTAGTACACTTAATGGGAGACATGCACCAACCTATGCACACCGCTAGAAAAGAAGATTTGGGAGGCAATAAAATTTTTGTGACTTGGTTTGGTCAAAAGTCTAATTTGCACAGAGTTTGGGACGAGCAGTTGATCGACTTCCAACAGTTAAGCTATACTGAATATACCAATGCGATCAATTTTGCAACGCCGCAGCAATTAGCCGAGTGGAATAAAGCAAGCTTGAAGGATTGTATCTTCGAATCTTATGAAGTGTGCAATAAAATTTATGCTACCGGTATTAAAAGTGACGACAAGTTAAGCTACAGTTACAACTTTGATTGGATTGGCACATTAAACAATCAATTGTTGAAGGGTGGTGTTCGTTTGGCTAAAGTTTTAAACGAAATTTATAAATAGTTGGTTAATTGTTTGAATTGATCAATTGTTTAATTGCTGAAAGTTAGATGATTATTAATCATTCAAAATTCACTCATTTAATCATTAAGTTTTGAAAATTCTCATGGTTTGTTTGGGCAATATCTGTCGTTCGCCGTTGGCGCATGGCATGCTGCAACACTTGGCCGACCGAGAAAATTTAGGTTGGCAGGTGCACAGTGCTGGCACCGGAAATTGGCACGTAGGTAATCCCCCAGATAGAAGAAGTGTTTTAGCTGCGCATAATTTGGGCTATGAAATTGGTGCTCAAAGGGCAAGGCATTTTAGCGCGAGCTTTTTTGACGAGTACGATCATATCTTAGTGATGGATAGAAATAACCTGAGGGATGTACTACAATTGGCCAAAACGCAAGAGCATCGAGATAAAGTAAGACTTTTTTTAATCGAAGATGAAGTTACTGATCCCTACTACGATAACAATTTGTTCGAGCCTGTGAGTAGGCAAGTAGAGCTGCGTTGTAAAGAAATATTGGAGGAGCTACGTGGGTAGCTCCTTTTTTATGCGATAGGTTATTTTATTTTTTCGCTTCATTGGCCGGCGGGACCTAGTCTTTTTTGTTGAAAAAGGACCAAAAATCACCGACTGTCTGACGCTGAAACGTAACTGCAAACCGCACTAGCCATTTCGGATGTAAGCTTAACGTGTATGTTTTGCGGTTGTAGGCCATCAAAGCCCACTAAGTTTTTCTTGTCATTACACCAATATTGCATTGGCATCACTCGGATTTTCATCCTTAATTAATGCTGCGACGCTGCTTAATGTACTTGCTGCAATTTCTGTCAATGCTTCTTCTGTAAAAAATGCTTGGTGGCCTGTTACCAGAACATTCGGAAAGCTGATTAAACGTTGAATATCATCATCGCCGATAATATTGCCCGAAAGGTCTTTGAAAAAAAGTTTTTCCTCTTGTTCGTAAACATCTATGCCTAAGCTGGCAATTTGCCCAGTTTTTAAAGCCTCAATTATATCTTTGGTATTGATTAAAGCGCCTCTGCTTGTGTTGATGATTACTGCGCCCTTTTTCATTAAGTTTAGCGTATCACCATTGATTAGGTAGCGGTTTTCGCTAGTTAATGGACAGTGCAGAGAAATAATATCCGCACCTTTAATGACATCGTTAAACGGAAGGAAGTTTACGCTTAGGTTTTTTAGTTCTTCGTTTTCGTAAGGATCAAAAGCTAATACCTTACACCCAAAACCTAGCATAATTTTGCAGAAGGCTGCACCAATTTTTCCTGTTCCAATTACTCCAACAGTTTTTTGGTAGAGGTTAAAACCCATCAATCCGTTGAGCGAAAAGTTTTGCTCTCTGGTTCTGTTGTATGCTTTATGGGTTTTACGGTTTAGCGTTAGCAACATCGCAACCGCATGCTCGGCTACTGCTTGAGGCGAATAAGCAGGTACTCTGCATAATCTGAGACCATGTTTTTTTACTGCATCTAAGTCAACGTTGTTAAAACCAGCGCACCTTAAGGCAATAGTCTTGATTCCTTTTTCGGCAAGTATAGAAATTACTGGCGCAGTAAGTTTATCGTTTACAAACACACAAACTGCTTGGTAAGTGTCTTTTTTTATGGCATCAACAACATGCGGCCCCAAGTGGGTTTCCCAAAATTCTAATTCAAAATTGTGAACTTTGTTGCTTTCTTCAAAAAACTGACGGTCGTAAGGTTTGGCTGAGAAAAATAAAATCTTCATGTGCTCAAAATACGAAAATTAACTATCCCGAGTTTGATAATTCGTTACGTTTCTGTTGCGTAAGATAAATGTAGTTGAACATGCAGTAAGTGGCGATGGCGCCGAAACTATGCCACAAGAAATGTGTTCCGAAACTGACCCACTCCCATTTATCCGCAATTCGAAAAGTAAGTGCAAAAGTGAAAGATAAGAGCGCAAAGCCTACCCATTTGCCTGCTTTCCATTTGGTATAGATAAGATGGATTAACACAGGCACTAACACCAGTAAGGCCATCATTGCATAATTGATATTGATGAAGAAATGTGCATTTTCTGCCGCAAGTAGATCTCTAAGCATAAATTGTAAGCCCGCATAGCCAATAACCATTAGAACTGCATAATACCATCGGGTGCTTTGGGCTAGGAAATAGATGCCAGCCGAGACACAAAGCAACATGATCGGTAGCCAATCCATCATGATAAAAACGGACCATTGCCGAAGTGAATGATAGACCGTACCGCCTATTCCTCCGATGTAAAGCAAAATCAAGCAGTAAGTTAAAAATGGATTAGCTTTAAAATTTCCTTTGATCTTAATAGTCCAAAATACAGCAATAAGTAAAAAAAACAAGGCAGTTATGGCATTGAGCGGCTCAGGAAAAAGCTGGGCCATATTTGTTTCTGTGTAAAGCATTCCACCATCTGGAGGGAGTTGATTAGTAGGCATAAGCTCGTTTTCTTGTTAAACGTGAAGGTAATTGTTTTTGTTTTAGCTTAACTTTATACTTCTGTTAAAATAAATGAGCATGAACAATCCAAAACTATTTATGATTTTACTAGGGTGTAAACCAAAAGGGCGTCACACTGAGCAACATGATATTTTCTTTGCCATCGGCAATGAGATCAAAGAACTGGTGCCTGCTATTAACGCTTTTTGGCCCGAAGTCAATGGTAAAATTCATTTGGATGCCTATAGAGTTGTTAATCATGTGAATGGCATTAAAATAGATGTTGTAGAGAGGAGCACTGTAACTGAATCGGCCAATCGCTTATTTTTCATGAATTTAGGCGGCTATCAAAGTAATGTTTTTGAAGAGTTACACTATAAAATGTTGATGGTGGCTGAGGATAAAGCTATTGCTACCAAGAATGCAAAGGGGAGCGAGTTCTTCACACAATATTTTAGTCCGCATATTGATGATAAATATGGCGTAGACGTGGATGATGTTTTTGAAATTGCGGATGTACTACCAAAAGAAATGAAAGCTAAATATCAGTTAGTTTTTACACCTGTGGATGGCTTGCCGGAGGACGAGATTGTATTGGGCTATATGCCAATTGACAAGTTGTAAGTTTTATTGCTGGAGAGTTTACTTCGTTCCTTAAAACCGAAGATAAAAAAAGCGGGTTGCATGTATCCACATTTACCCGCTAAACTATTAAGGAAATTATGAAGTGCTTATTTGTTGAATCAAATATAAATCGTACGTGGATCACGTTCAAACGAGTATCGATCAAAGGGTAACATCAGTCGTTGAAAGGTCATATTAGAACTGGAAGTACTAATGACAATAGAACCTTCCGTTAATTTGCATTAAATAAAATAAACATGTCAATATTATTTTCTCCTATACAGATCAAAAATGTGGTTTTGAAGAACCGCATTGTAGTTTCACCAATGTGCGAATATTCTTCTATCGATGGTTTTGCAAACAATTGGCATTTGGTGCATTTAGGTAGTAGGGCAGTCGGCGGTGCTGGATTAATTATTACGGAGGCCACTGCGGTTTCTCCAGAAGGAAGAATTTCTATTGTAGATTTGGGGATCTGGAAAGACGAACACCAAGCAAAGCTTAAGGAGATCGTTGATTTTATTCATGAGAATGGTGCTGTTGCGGGTATTCAATTAGGTCATGCCGGCAGGAAGGCTAGCTTTGATATCCCCTGGGAAAACCCTGCGCAAGTAGCTAATGATAAAGGTGGCTGGAATACTGTGGCACCGAGTGCAATACAATTCAATCCGAAAGATAAAGTACCTGTTGCTTTGGATACAGAAGGTATCGAAAAGGTAAAAGCAGATTTTAGGGCTGCTGCGAAAAGAGCTTTAGACGTTGGATTTAAAGTGGTAGAGATTCATGCGGCACACGGATATTTGTTGCATCAGTTTTTGTCGCCGTTAAGCAACAAGCGCACTGATAAATATGGTGGAAGTTTTGAAAATAGAATAAGATTAGTGTTAGAAGTAGTTGCTGCAGTGCAAGAAACTTGGCCAACTGAACACCCTTTGTTTGTACGTATTTCGGCAACCGATTGGGTCGACGGAGGTTGGAACGAACAAGAATCTGTTGAACTTTCAAAAATCCTGAAAGAGAAAGGCGTCGATGTAATTGATACCTCTACTGGTGGATTGGCTAGAGAACAGCAAATTCCGGTGGCATCAAATTACCAAGTGAAATTTGCGGAGGCAATTAAACGAGAAGCCGATATTTTAACTGGAGCGGTTGGATTAATTACAGAAGCCGAGCAAGCAGAAGAAGTTTTAAAAGAAGATAAAGCCGATTTGATCTTTATGGCTCGTGAACTGCTGAGAAATCCATATTTTCCACTAATGGCAGCAAAGCAATTGGGCGTCGATATCAGCTGGCCAAAGCAGTATGAAAGAGCTAAATAAATAAATTTAAAACCAATACAAAGCGCTCAGCGTTTAAACTAGAGTGTTTTTTGTAATTTAGAATTTCAAATAGAAGATATATGTTCGATAAATTAATGGCTGCACAAGGTAAAGCCGAAGAGATAAAAAAGAGATTAGATACGATTTCAGTAGTCGGTGAGGTAGAAGGTGGTGCAATTAAAGTTACTGCTACTGCAAACAAGGCAATAACATCAATTGCTATTACCGACGAGTTTTACGAAAAATCCGATAAAGAAGAATTAGAAGAACTTTTGCAGGCTGCGGTAAATAAAGCCTTAACGCAAGCAGATCAGGTAAGTGCTGTAGAAATGCAAGCTGCTACAAAAGACATGCTGGGAGGCTTAGGTGGTTTATTTGGCGGTTAATAAGCTAAAGACTAAAAAATCCTCATATTAATCCCTCATATCTAATTTAAAGAAAATGAAATATACATACTACGGTCAATCTTGTTTCTTATTGCAAACTTCTTCTGTTAAGTTGCTGTTTGACCCTTTTATTAGTGGAAATCCATTAGCTGCAGCTATTAATGTAGAAGAAATTGAGGCCGACTATATTTTGGTAAGCCATGGTCACGGTGATCACGTGGCAGATTTAGTTGATATTGCAAAACGCACCAATGCTAAGGTAATTTGTATGCCGGAAATCGCGGGATGGTTGCAAAAACAGGGTGTGACCAATATTCACGACATGAATATTGGTAAATTTAAATTTGATTTTGGAACCGTGCGTATGGTTACAGCCACACATTCTAGCAGCTTACCTGATGGTTCTTATGGCGGTAACCCAGCGGGTTTTGTGTTAGATGTAGACGGGATCCAGATTTATTTTGCTGGTGATACTGGTTTAACTTTAGAGATGAAATTGATTGCTGAGCTGTATCAATTAGAATATGCTATTCTTCCAATTGGTGGCAATTATACCATGGACCCAGATGATGCGGTAATTGCTGCAGAGTATGTGAATTGTCCTAAAGTAATTGGCGTTCATTATGATTCGTTCCCTGTAATTGCAATTGATAAAGATTTTGCATTGGAAACGTTTAAAAGAGCTCAGAAGACATTGTTGTTGCCAGCTGTTGGAGAGACTATTGATTTATAGTCAATAGAAAAGTCTTTATAATTAGACTAACGAAGTTTCAAAAACTTCGTTAGTCTTGAGTATCTAATTGAAAACCAATATTAGTTTTGCTTTTTAGCAACTACTGGTTTGTTTGCTTTAAAACGCATATCTGCGGTGCCATCTTTTTTCTTAGGCCCAACAGGATTAGCTTTCAAGGCTTTATTATCTTTATAGCGCATATCTGGCGTACCATCAGCTTTTAATTTAGTTGTTGTGGCAGTTGCCTTCTTTTCTACTTTTTTAGCTTCTGTTTTGGTCGTCGTTGTTGCCTTTTTAGGGGGCTGTTTTACGGTTGCTGTGGTTTGAGCGAAAGTTGTACTAAAGCCAAATAAGGCAATAGCAGCAAGAGTTAAAAGTTTTTTCATGGTTCATACTGGTTTTAAGTGGATTAATAACGTTAATTTAATTCAATTGTTGTTTACAGCAATGAGAATTTTATTGGCACATTATATTTAGATTTTACCGTTTCTCCAACCATTTTACCCGGTATCCAATCTGATGACGTTTTTAAAACTCTCATCGCCTCTTCTGCAAGCTCATTATTTGGAGAATCTATCACTTCAATATCTCCAACCTCACCATCTTTACTAACAGTAAACCTTAGTTTAACTGTTCCCTGTATGCGATCTTTTACAGCTTGCCTTGGATATTTAACAGCGTGTGCTATGAAGCGATAAAACTCTTGTATGCCGCCTTTGTAGGTTGGCGGAGCAAATAGATCGTCATATTTTACAGGTTGGCCGTCTTTCGAGAAATACGCTTCGTGAATTTTTTTACCGTAAACGTCATAAGTTTCTTTGCCAGCCATTTTTGCATCGCTGTAGTAAAGTGTCCAATCTCCAATTTTCCTACCATCTTCATAATTGCCTTCTTTTTGGATTTGGTTGTTATCCCAATATTCAATAGACTTGCCATTTAGCTTGCCATGGGCGAAATTTTCCGTTTTTAAGATTTGATCTCCATTATTTCCATAGGTAATCCACTCTCCGTTTTTATGTCCTTTATCGTAATTCCCTTGCTCTTTCAATTTACCTTTAGTATAGCTGGCGTATGTGCCTTTTCTAACTGTTAACTCTTGATCCTCGAAACTGATAGTTTCCTGAAGTATATCTTTTTTATCGTAAAAAGAAACTTGGTAAAATTCTCCCACACGTTTAATTACCGGTCGCCATTTAGAGCGTACAGGATCTTTGGTGTACATTGGGCTACTGTAGATCAGTGTCGTGTCTTGTTGCGAATTGTTAATCTGCGCAAAACTGATTTCGGCAAAAGCAATGAATAGTAGTATAAGCGTTAGTTTGTTCATTTTTATTTTTCATTTTTTCATTCTGAGCATAGCGAAGAATCTGTTTGATGTGTGTTATAAAATAGATTCCTCCTAACCTCGGAATGACAGAGGGGGCAGAGGTAGGTTTATTAATGTGCCTCTAACCAATTTACACCTTCGCCAATTTCAATTTCAATCGGTACTTCGGTTTTAATGGCAGTTTTCATTCTATGGGTGATAATTTCTTTTACGGCTTCTTTTTCGCCTAATACTACATCAAACACCAACTCATCATGCACTTGCATGGTCATTTTTGATTGTAGTTTTTGAGCCGCCATATCCTTATGAATATTGATCATCGCAATCTTAATCATATCTGCTGCCGAACCCTGGATTGGCGCATTAATGGCATTTCGCTCTGCGTAGCCTCTCACCGTCATATTCGCGGAATTAATATCTCGTAAGTACCTACGGCGACCCATTATCGTTTCTACGTAACCATTCTCACGAGCAAAATTCATCGTGTCGCTCATATAGTTTTTAATACCTGGATATTGATTGAAGTATTGTTCAATGATATCAGCTGCTTCCTTGCGTGGAATGTTTAGATTCTGCGATAAACCAAAAGCAGATTGACCGTAAATGATACCAAAGTTTACTGCCTTTGCATTTCTACGCTGGTTGGAAGTTACCTCATCAATACCAATTCCGTAAACTTTAGCTGCGGTTGCAGTATGGATATCAATACCGTTTAAGAAGGCATCTAGCATATTGGCTTCCTTGCTAATCTCGGCGATAATCCTCAGCTCAATTTGTGAATAATCGGCAGATAAAAGAATGTGATGCTCGTCTCTTGCAATAAAAGCCTTTCTAACCTCTCTTCCCCGATCGGTTTTAATGGGGATGTTTTGTAAATTAGGGTTGTTGGAGCTCAGCCTTCCCGTTGCGGCAACTGCCTGATTATAGCTGGTATGTACTCTGCCTGTTCTTGGGTTAACCAATAAAGGTAAGGCATCTACATAAGTAGATTTCAGTTTCTGCATTTGGCGGAAGTCTAAAATATCTTGCACAATATCGCTTTTATTCGCTAACGCAGTTAACACGTCTTCGCCGGTTTGGTATTGGCCAGTTTTAGTCTTTTTCGCTTTCGGATCTAATTTTAAATGGTCAAAAAGGACTTCTCCTAGTTGTTTTGGTGATGCCAAGTTAAACTTCAGTCCCGCTTTTTCATAAACATTAAGTTCTGCTTTTGAAATTTCTTCTTGCAGCTGTGCCGAGTAAGTTGCTAAAGTTTCAGCATCAATCCTCACACCTTCCTTCTCCATATCTGCCAATACATAAATCAGTGGGTTTTCGATTTCTGCAGCTAATTTACTCGCGTTTCTTTCCGATAACATCGGTTCAAAGATATTCGCCAGTTGTAAGGTCACATCCGCGTCCTCAGCGGCGTAATCAACTACCTTTTCTACCGGAATATCCTTCATATTCAATTGGTTTTTACCCTTAGCACCAATTAACGAAGTGATAGAAATTGGGGTGTAACCCAAATAGTTTTCCGAAAGCACATCCATACCATGTCTAGTATCTGGGTCGATCAGGTAATGTGCCAACATGGTGTCAAACAACTCGCCTTTTAAATTGATATCATACCATTTAAGCACTAACATGTCGTACTTAATATTCTGACCAATTTTAATGATATGCTCGCTTTCAAAAACCGGCCTAAATTCTTCCAAGATGATTTGAGTTTCCTTTTGATCTTGAGGCGTGGGGATATAGTAAGCTTTACCAACTTCTATCGAAAAAGATAAACCTACCAAATCCACAAAATTGGCATCGGTTCCAGTTGTCTCTGTATCAAACGAAATTCGGGTTTGCTGTAATAATAAATTAACAAGGTCTTTTCTAGCTTCCGCTGTGCTAATTAGCTGATAATCGTGCGGTGTGTTAGCTATATTTTTAGCATCAATTGGTGTGTCAAATAAGGATGGCTGGCTGTCCAATTGTTTCGTAGCTGACGGTGTAGCGAACAAATCTTGTTGCCCGTTGGATTTTCCTTCGTTTACACTAAAGGAATCCCCAAATACACGTTTGCCAATGGTTCTAAATTCTAGCTCAGCAAACAAAGGCTCTAGTAGTTCCTTGCTTGGCTCTTCAAGTAATAATTCTTGTTCATTAAATTCCACAGGAACATTTAGGATTATTGTCGCTAGTTTTTTAGAAATCAATCCCTGTTCAGCAAAATTCTCAACATTTTCTCTTTGTTTCCCTTTAAGTTCGTGACTGTTAGCGATGATGTTCTCCATACTGCCATATTGCTTAATTAAAGCTTTAGCAGTTTTTTCGCCAATACCAGGAATACCAGGGATATTATCGACGGCATCGCCCCATAAACCTAAAATATCTATCACCTGCAAAACGTTTTCAATCTCCCATTTTGCTAAAACTTCAGGCACACCTAAAATTTCCATGTCGTTGCCCATACGAGCAGGTTTGTAAATGAAGATATTATCAGAAACCAATTGCGCAAAGTCTTTATCTGGTGTCATGCAATAGACTTGGAAACCTGCTTTTTCACCTTCTTTGGCCAACGTACCAATAATGTCATCTGCCTCATAACCATCTTTGGTAATTACTGGAATTTTAAATCCTTCAATGAGTCTGAATATGTATGGCAGTGCCTTTGATAAATCTTCGGGCATCGCTTCGCGATGTGCTTTGTAAGCTACAAATTCTGTATGCCTTTCGGTAGGCGCTTCCGTATCAAAAACGACTGCTATATGACTTGGTTTTTCCTTTTTAAGTACTTCTAATAAGGTATTGGTAAAGCCCATTACTGCAGAAGTATTAATTCCCGCTGATGTAAAACGAGGATTTTTGCTTAGTGCGAAATGCGCTCTGTAGATTAACGCCATTCCGTCTAAAAGGAAAAGTTTTTTATTGCTCATCTTTATTATTTAATTGGATTGTTTTTCCCTGCCATCATTTTTACGAAGTATGAGGAGTCTTAGAGCGGTTCTTTCCATCTGAGCACAGTGACGAATCCGTAAGTAAATTACACTTCTTAACAGATTCCTCCTACCGTCGGAATGACAGGGGCAAAAGATTTCTCTACTTCATTGCATTTCGCTAGAATGACGATATCGTTTTCCAACAATCCCGTAAAGTTAATCATCAAGGACCATAATTTACTTATTTTAACAAGGATGTTAATAAATGTTATAGGAGTAACAATACTACATTATTTTCCGTTAATTTGAGTATGAGAGTTTTAAAATTGATGGTCGTAATTTGTTTGCTAGCTTTTTCAGCGAAAGCGCAGGACGCGGTATTAATTAGCGAAGGAAATTTTGTTCGTGGAGAAATAAAAGGCACTAATGGCGAATCTGTCTTTATACAAATCGAAGAGCAGGGCTTAAAAGAATATAAAGCTAAAGATATTAAGTCCTTTCTGTGGAATGGCGATACTTACGAAAGTAAACCTTACATTGTAGGTAAAAAAGCCACAGTTGCTTTTTTTAGATTAGTAGAAGGGGGCAAAGTTAACCTTTATGCCATAGGTGGTACTTCTGGTGTGAGCGAACCTATACAGCCACGTGTAAAAGCTCGCCCTTCTTTTGGTGTAGGTATGGGCACTGGCGGAGGTATGGGTGGTGGCTTAGGTGGCGGTGTAAGCATTAACCTTGGCGGGAATCGTGGCGGCGGTGCAGAAAGACCAGCAGGAGCTCCTCCAAAAGCTAAAATTTTCTATTTTATCGAAAAACCAGGGACGGGACCAATGCAAGAAATAGCTGCAGATGGATCTAGAACTACAGCAACTAAAAATTTGTTGTTAGCTAAACTTACAGGCGACGAAGGTTTAAGTGAAAGTATCAAAGCGACCGAATCTTTTGATGAAAAAATGCTCATTGCTTTGGTAAAATCTTATAACGAATCGGTGAAATAATTTAAGATTTTAAATACGCTGGCTATCTGATGACGAGTTATGATTTTCCGAGTGTCCTAAACTTTTATCTGGGCAGGCGATATCTCTTACCAATTGCTTTAATTCTTTGATTTCTGGAAATCTACTTTCGGTCTTTCGATTGAATATCAACTTGTCGCTAACAGAGATGAGAAAAGTTCCACTTGTTTCACTAGGTCTTAGTGTCACGCCGCTAAGTTCCTCCGAAAAAGTAGTCAGCAGCTCTTGGGCAAAATATGCAGAACGCAACAGCCACCCACATTTTGGGCAGTATTCTATGGTAACGGTTGGCTTGCTAATCATAATAATTCTTGTTGCTCTTGGTGCCTTGATGGTTAATCAAACTACTTCTGTAAATCATCCCAAAACTCCACAGCTCTGCGGTAATGTGGAATAACAATTGAACCACCAACTAAATTAGCAATCATAAATACTTCGTTAAGCTCTTCGTTGGATACACCTTCGTTATGACATTTTTCTAAGTGATATTTAATGCAGTCATCACATCTTAAGACCATCGATGCCACCAGGCCAAGCATTTCTTTAGTTTTTACGTTTAATGCACCTTCCGCGTAAGAAGTGGTATCTAATGCAAAAAAGCGCTTAATGTTGGTGTTGGCGGTTTCCATCACTCGCTCGTTCATTTTAGAGCGGTAATCGTTAAATTCTTCTGCTAATTTTCCCATTTTTTAAATGAATAAATGATTAAATTTTGAATGATTAAATATGTAATTACATCATCGGACTTCAGACTTCCGACTTTATAGTTCTTGTAAAGGATCCCAAAATACCTGTTTGAAATTTTTTATTTTGTCGTTAACTATGGTAATTCCTTCTTTTTCTAACTTTTCTTGCATTGAACTTGGTGGCGAGAAATGAAATCTTCCTGTCAACAGGCCGCTGCTATTCACTATTCTATGTGCCGGTACCTGTGGACTTGCCTGGCCAGCATAGGCCATGGCATGTCCTACCATTCTAGATGAATTGGCTACACCCAAAGCTTTGGCTATTGCTCCGTAAGAAGTTACTCTCCCTTTTGGAACTAACCTCGCTATTTCGAAAACCTGTTCATAGAAATTGGTATCCATATCTAAGTGAAAAGTTGAAAGTGAAAAGTCAAAACCTTCTGCTAACTAAACGAAAACTGAATATAATTGATGTTTTTGTCCTTTTTAAGATAGATGCGTTCGTAATGTGTTTTGATAGAAAGCACCTCGTCTGCTAAGTCAGATTCATATAAATGGTCTGTATCTTTGTGAGTAACCAAACCTAATTCTGCTACTTTTTCTTTCGTGTATCCATACAGGCCATCATTATCTGTTTTTAGGTTGATTTTACCACCTTCACGTAATAACGGTTTATATTTTGCTAAAAAATTAGGAGAGGTCAATCGCTTTTTCTCCCTGCTAATTTGAGGTTGGGGGTCGGCAAAAGTAATCCAGATTTCGTCAATCTCGTTCTCGCCGAAATACTCCAATAAATCTTCAATTTGGATACGTAAAAAAGCAAGATTAGGAATGCCTTCGTCTACGCCAGTTCTCGCTCCTCTCCAAATTCTATTTCCTTTTAAATCAATACCGATGAAATTCTTTTCTGGGAAAAGTTTAGCCAATCCGACCGAATATTCCCCTTTCCCACAAGCCAGTTCTAACACTATCGGATTATCGTTTTTAAAGTGTGTTTTTGCCCAATTACCTTTAAGTACTTTAGCTTCATCTAATTGATATACATTCGGAAAAGTGTCTATTTCCGCAAATTTTCTAAGTTTATCTTTTCCCACAACTAAGTTTTAAAGCACAAAAGTAAGATTAAATTAGCTATTACGTTCTGTATGTAAAGTAACTATTTGGGGAATATGTCATCTAATACTTAAGATTTAGCTTTTGTTTAAGATAAAGTGCACGCATTCTATTAACTTTCAAAAAAAATCATGAGAAGACATAGGGGTAAGTCCATTTCTCATTGTCATAATTCAAAATACCATTAATTAATATAATAAATTCCGATACGTAAATGACATCAAATCTCTTTAAGTTGCTCTTCCTTTTTTGTGGCTTATTTTCTCTCAATTTTATCAGTACGACAAATGTTTTTGGGCAGCAAATTTTTAAAATATCAGGACAGGTTCTCTCTGGCGAGAGCCAGGTCGACGCAGCAACGATTAACATTGTTGAAGCAAAGCACAATGTAATGGCCGATAGTATGGGTAATTATGAAGTAGAGCTGAAAGCGGGCAATTATACCTTTGTAATTAGTGCCGTAGGGATGACAACCTTACGCAAAACCGTAAGAGTAACTAAAAATATCACGCTCAATTTCGAACTAGAAGACAGCGCCAATAACTTGGATGAGATTGTGATTTCTACGACTAGAGACGATCGTAGTTTGGCTAGTCCGCAAATGGGTGCAGAGCGATTGAGCATGAAAACCATTAAGAATATTCCACTCATTTTTGGTGAACGTGATGTTTTAAAAGCGATTCAGCTTTTGCCAGGCATTAAGTCTGCAGGAGAAGGTGGTGCAGGTATTTATGTACGTGGTGGTTCATCAGATCAGAATTTGATACTAATGGATGATGTGCCGGTCTATAATGCAGCGCATTTGTTGGGTTTCTTCTCCACATTTAATCCAGATGCTGTTGAGGATATCACGGTTTATAAAACAGGGATGCCATCGCAATTTGGTGGTAGATTGTCTTCTGTACTCGACATCAAAATGCGCCAAGGAGATACCGAAAAGTTCTCAGCTTCTGGCGGTATCGGCTTAATTTCTTCTAAGCTTACTTTAGAAGGTCCGATACAAAAGAACAAATCTTCTTTCATTATTTCCGGAAGGAGAACCTATGTAGATGCATTGATACGCCTTTCTCCAGATAGTGCTATCAACGAAAACACCATGTATTTTTATGATGTAAATGGTAAAGCCGATTTCCAGTTGGGAGAGAAAGACAAACTTACCTTTTCGGGTTATTTAGGAAGCGATAAATTGGGCTTAGCAAAAACGTTTGGCTTAAGTTGGGGAAATGGAATAGCCAGTGCACAATGGAAGCACATTTTTTCGGAAAAGCTGAACTCAACTACCACTGCATCATACACAACTTATCAAAACAAAATTGAAGTGAATACGGGCATTGACAACGTACGTATCTTCTCACAGCTAAAGGATTGGGGATTAAAACAGAACTTCTTTTGGCAAGCTTCAAACAAAAACTTAGTGAAGTTTGGTTTTAACTCTATTTATCATACTGTTACGCCAGGGGAGATTACCTCAGAAGGTGCTTCAAGCTACAATCCGGTGAACTATCAGGAAAGATTTTCTTTGGAAAATGCAGTGTTTGCATCGAGCGATTGGCAAGCTTCCGATAAACTTAACATCGGTTTTGGCTTGCGTTTAACGGGTTTTAGTGTTTTAGGCGGCGGAGATTTTCTAACGGTAAACCCAGAGGGAGATATCCTTAGCTCTACTTACTACAATAAGGGAGAATTCGTGAAAAATTACTTCAATTTAGAGCCTCGTTTATCATTGAGCTATTTGTTGAACCAAGCGAGTTCTGTAAAGGCCTCATATGTGAGGAATGCGCAAAATATGCACATGATTTCGAACTCAACTTCTAGTCGCCCGAGCGATAAATGGTTGCCAAGTTCCTTGATGGTAAAGCCAGAAGTTTCTAATCAATTTGCAGTTGGCTACTATAGAAATTTATTTGATAATGCTTTTGAATTGAATGTAGAAAGTTATTATAAAACCATGGATAACCAGATTGATTACAGAGATGGTGCTGAAACTTTTAATTCCGATAATATTGAAACGCAACTTTTATATGGTATTGGTAGAGCTTATGGTTTAGAAGTTTTGTTTAAGAAAAAGAAAGGCGATTTTACCGGTTGGTTAAGTTATACCTTGTCTAAAACAGAGCGACAAATAGACGGCATTAATGGCGGTAATTGGTACAATGCCCGTCAAGACCGTACGCACGAAATTGCTTTGGTAGGTTCTTATCAACTGAGTAAGAAATGGAACTTAAATGCTTCCTGGATTTACTACACTGGCGATGCAATTACTTTCCCGACAGGAAAATACAACATGGATGGGCAGACATTTTTCTACTACACGGATAGAAACCAATATCGTATGCCGTCTTACCACAGATTGGATTTGGGAGCTAACTTGCAGCTAAGGGAAAGGAAGAATTACAGTTCTGAACTGTCATTTAGTTTATACAATGCTTATGGTAGGAAAAATGCCTATTCGATTAACTTCCGCGAAGCAGAAAATGATCCCTCTAGAACCGAAGTGATGCGTACTACCTTATTCCAATTTTTACCATCAATCTCTTACAATTTCAAATTTAAATAGCCGACACTTATGAATAGTTTTAAATATATTATTGCGATTTTTTCAATGGTTTTCCTGCTCTCTTCTTGCGAAGAAGTAATTGAGCTGAACTTGGATACTGCGGCCGAAAAATATGTAATTGAGGCTAATTTAACAAATCAAGCTGGTGGCGCTAGGGTGCTTATTAGTAAAACTAAAAGCTACAATAGCTCTAATGACTTTGATGGCGTGCCTAATGCGGTTGTAGAGATTGAAGATATTTCAGGTGTGATTACTAGATTAACTGAGATGCCAAAGGGAGTTTACATCAATTCGACTCTGAAAGGTGTGCCAACGCAAACCTACAAGCTTAAAATTACTGTTGGAACACAGGTATTTACCTCGACTTGCGCAATGCCTGCTGTGGTGCCTTTGGAAGATGTTTATCCTTTCGAATTGAATTTGTTTGATGGTCCTCGTTTATTTACGCATGTGAAGTATACTGATCCAATCGGAGTAGAAAACTTCTATCGTTTTATAGAGTATAAGAATAATGTTTATACCAAAGCGATCATCGCTACCAATGATGAATTTACAGATGGAAAAACGGTTAATCAAACTATATTTCCTTATAAATTTGATGATGAAAGTAAGCTTAAAAAAGGCGATAAAATTAAAATCGATTTTTTAACTATTGCTGAACCTGTGTATAAATATTGGTTTAGTGTTGGTAACGGTGCGCAAGGTGGTGGTGATAGTGCGGCGCCCGCTAATCCGGTAAGTAACATTAAAGGAGGTGCTATTGGTTATTTCAGTGCGCATACCATTCAAACGAAAGAGTACACAGTGCAATAAAGCTTTTTGAACCATTAAGGGATTAAGTTTAGTTAAGAAGAAGTTTCCCTTCATTTAGGTGAACATTGCTGAGCAATGGCTAAAACTCAAAAAAAACGTTCTTTCTTTTTTAGAATTTTAGGGCTTAATTATTCTTAACTTCTTAATGGTTTAATTTTTTATTTACCATAGATATTGCTTAAATTTATAGCTGATTAGTTTTGGTATAAATTTTAGTTATATGACCTTAGTTCAGCTCGAGTATATTGTTGCCGTAGATACTTACAGGAGTTTTGTTAGTGCTGCCGAAAAATGCTTTGTGACCCAGCCTACTTTAAGTATGCAGATACAAAAGTTGGAAGAATTTTTAGGCGTAAAACTTTTCGACAGAAGTAAACAGCCTGTAACCCCCACTGAAATTGGTGTACAAATCATTGAGCAGGCAAGGATTGTATTACAGGAAAATAGCAAGATAAAAGAAATTATTAGTGATCAGGAGCAGGAGGTTACGGGGGAGTTAAAAATAGGGATCATCCCGACTATTGCTCCCTATTTATTGCCAGAAGTGATAGCCTCGATGCTGGGTAAATACCCAGATTTAAAATTGATGATTTGGGAATATACTACAGAAGACATTATTCATCATCTTAAAACAGGCGTAATTGACTGCGGAATTTTGGCTACGCCATTGATAGATGCAAATATTACAGAGCAGCCTTTATACTATGAAACTTTTGTTGGGTATGTGAGTAAGAATAGTAAGCTTTACAAAAAGAAGACCATCGACTCGGAGGATTTTGAAGAAGAAAATATCTGGTTGTTAAACGAAGGGCATTGCATGCGATCGCAGGTGTTGAATATTTGCAGATCTACCAAAAATAATAAACTCCAAGCGCTAACTTACAATACAGGAAGCGTAGAAACTTTGATTAGAATGGTAGATGTTAATGATGGCACAACGCTGCTACCTGAGCTTTCGCTTCATGATTTGAACACCAAACAACTGAATAAAGTGCGTTACTTTAGATCGCCAGAGCCAGTACGTGAAATCAGTTTGGTAACGCATAAAAACTTCGTAAAAAAGAAAATGCTGAATGCTTTAAAAGAGGAAGTGCTAGCACTTATTCCCAAAGGGATGAAAAACAGAAAGAAAAAAGATATAGTGGGGATTTAACGTTTAAACATCCAAATATTTCTCGCCCTTCAATTTATTTGGTTTGATATAGATGAACTCACGCTTGGCATCAATAATGATGTTGAAGCGTTTTAAAATATCTCCTCCTAAGACGCTCATTTTCTGACGACCGATGGTGCCATCAAAAAAGCCCACTGGGATATTCTTTAGAGTGAAACTGCCTAAGGAAAAGATCGGCAAGATGGCTTTCTTCGTTTTTAGCACATTACCAAAAGAATCCTTCAACTGCTTTTCGCTGGTAATTTGAAGTTGTTCTGATAGTTTATTGACATTTGAGAATTGGTCGTCGAATAATACTGAGCCAGCATAGCCTGAATGGATTAAAAATTTATTGGTAACATTAGCCCGACCGAGGTCACAATTAGCAGTTACAAACATCATATCATCTTTATAGTCGATATTCAGTTTCTGATAATTATTAATGTTTTTCGGAAGCTCTTGGTCAATTGTAATGATTTTTTTGTCGAAATCAATAGCAACTAGTTTATCTTTAAATAATTCCAATCCGAATTTTCCGTCCGTGCTTTGGCCAGAATTTATATTCTCCCAAATTGGTATCTGTTTCCAAACTAAGCTGCCAATTTGTAATTCGTTACTTTTGCTATACTTAGATTTATTTCCTGAACCACCCCAACTACTTACACTGTCGGTTCTCTCAAATTTGACACTGTTAATTTTTTGTAGTGCTTCTTCCGTTAAAGTAACTGAGGAGGCCGCTAAATGAAACATCAATTTAACGGTATCTTTCTTATTGAGTACAGTTTTAATAGAAATATTATTGTAGTCAGTTAATTCGAAGGGAATTTGAACACCTTGCGCGGTCGCTTTACTAGCGAAGAAGCAGAAAACTACGATAGCTATTTTTAAAATTCTCATGAGGTAATTAATTTATTTTTTTGCTAAAAAAATTGACTTTGATTGAACAGCTAATTGCCAGCAAAAAAGAACCTAAAGTGATGATGTCAATGGTAGTGTCTGGAATGTTCTTGCCCATAATTTTATCTAGGTAATACTTGACGAAAGAATTTGGTAGGTTGGTTTCGCCAAGCTTTGTTTTTATTTGCCATTGCCAGTCGGTAACCGGGCAGTAGCCGATGCCGTACCAAATGCCTAAAAATAGCCAACAAAAAAGTGTAATACCTACAATGTAAAGATGGATTTTTCTGGTTTTAGACCAAATCCAAATGAAAAGATTTGCTCCAATAATGAGCAAGTGTATAATGGTGTAAATATAGTCTACAAGCGTTAAGCTCACGGCTGGCCAGCTTTCACTGATTTCAAACCTTCAATACCTACTACTTTTTCTTCCTCTTCCCCTTTTTTCTTCTTTTTTTTCTTTTTAGGGTCAATGCCTGCCAAACGTTCTTCAATAATTTTGTCGTATTCTAACGCCTGCTCAGGTTTAAGAACAGCCTTAATGTTTTTGTTGGTTTCGTTGCTTAATCTGTAAATTTTAGTTACTTCTTCATCGTCGTAGCCAGTTGCCTGTTGTTTTTTCATTAAAACAACCTGCTCTTTAGCCATATTGTAGGCATAATTATAGATCACGCCTTTTTGTGTAGAAGTTAATTTTAAACGCGTTTCTAATTCGTCTACATTCTTTTTCGCCAACTCCTCTGGTGTTGGCATTTTAGGTTGCGCCAATGCAGAAATTGCAATTGTGGTAAAAAGGAAAAGAGCAGATAAAAACTTTTTCATTACTGTTGGATTTACTTTGAACTTGCAATTTAAGAAATTTTTGGGAAACCATGTAGTTGATCATCCTTCCGTTACAAGTCTGGACTACAGCTAACATATCGTAATGGAACTGATGTATAGCAAAAAGCGGAACTATCGTAATCGATGTCCCGCTTTTATTTTTCTAAAAAAGAAAATTGAATTATTTACCTAATGCTAAAAGCTATTATAATGCTTTTTTATAACGCTCAGCTACTGCATCCCAGTTTACTACGTTCCAAATTGCCGCTAAATAATCAGGGCGTTTGTTTTGGTATTTTAAGTAGTATGCGTGCTCCCAAACGTCGATACCGAAGATAGGTGCGCCTTTTACTTCAGCAATATCCATTAATGGGTTATCTTGGTTTGGCGTAGAAGAAACTACTAATTTCTTATCTGCACCTACAGAAAGCCAAGCCCAACCTGAACCGAAACGAGTTGCTCCCGCATCTTGGATTTTAGTTTTGAATTCTGCGAAAGAACCGAAAGCTTCGTTGATTGCATTTGCTAAATCGCCAGTTGGCTCGCCACCTTTATTTGGACCTAAAACTGTCCAGAACAATGAGTGGTTATAGTGACCACCGCCATTGTTGCGTACTGCAGCTGGATATTTAGAGATGTTTTTAACGATATCTTCGATGCTATTGTTAGCCTCTGGTTTGCCTTCTAAAGCTTTGTTTAAGTTGGTAACATAAGCTTGGTGGTGTTTGCCATGGTGAATTTCCATGGTTGCTTTGTCGATATGTGGTTCTAATGCGTCTGTTGCGTATGCTAACGCAGGTAATTCAAATGCCATAACGTATATGATTAAGGGTTATTTAAAATGTTATCTCTACAAATATAATAGAGATAGGTTAAATTTTATTCAATTGTTTGTCAACTTTGTTTGCGCTTATTGATAAAAAACGCTGACATAAGGCTGCCACACTCTTCGGACAAAACACCTCCAATTAACAACGTTTTGGGATGCAAAAGGTTTTGCCCTACTTTGGTAAAGCCGCGTTTCTCTTCTTTGGCCCCGTAAACTATTCTACTAATTTGTGTCCAATAACTTGCACCAGCGCACATTACGCAAGGCTCAATGGTGACATACAAAGTGCAGTCTTTTAAATATTTGCCGCCCAAAGTTTGTGCAGCTGCAGTAAAGGCCTGCATTTCTGCGTGAGCCGTTACATCATTTAGTTGCTCAGTCAGGTTATAGCCTCTTCCAATTACTTTGCCCTTGCAAACTACTATTGCACCGATAGGAATTTCTTGTGCATCGTAGGCTTTTTTTGCCTCGTTTAAAGCCAAGCGCATATAGTGCTCATCTTCTTGCTGCGGGCTGGCTTCTTCGAAATTATAGAAACTCATGCTTTATATTTTTGAAATAGAAAAAGGAGCAAAGACTTATCGCTTCATATGCGGATCTTTTATCTTTGTTCCTTAATCCTTGCTCTAAATTAACTTACTACCATTCGGTACTTTTCGCTCTACGGCGCTAAGTACAATATCTCCATTTTCGTCGGCAAAGCCAGTGACTAAAAACTCGCTCATAAATTTGCCAATTTGCTTTTTAGGGAAGTTGACTACGCCGATGATTTGCCTACCAATTAACTCTGCCAAAGTATAATGTTTTGTGATTTGTGCGCTGCTCATTTTAATGCCGAGTTCGCCAAAATCTACCTTTACTTTGTAGGCTGGTTTTCGTGCCTCGGGATATTCGAAAGCTTCGATAATAGTACCTACTCTTAATTCTACTTTCTCAAAATCGTTCCATGTGATTTCTTCCATAGCTCAAAAGTAAGATTTTTGGTTGTTTAGTTGTTTAGTTTTTTGGAACGGCTAACTGATCACTAGTTCCTGACAACTGACCAACTTTTATATATCTTTGTCCCATGGTAGAGATCAAGCTAAAAAAAGGTAAGGAAAAAGCAGTTTATCAACGTCATCCTTGGGTGTTTTCTGGTGCATTAGATAAAGTAAAAGGGAAGCCCGAAAATGGGGATGTATTACGTTTAGTAGATGCTGCAGGAGATTTTTTAGCGTACGGCTACTACAACAATCAATCTCGTGTAGCGGTGAGGTTGTTAGAATGGAATGAAGAAGTGGAGATTGATGCTGATTGGTACGAGCGCAAAATTAAAACTGCCATTGCAGGAAGAGCACATTTGTTAGCTGATAAGGAAACTACTGCCACTCGTTTAATTTTTAGCGAAGCTGATTTTTTACCAGGTTTAATTGTAGACCGCTACGCAGATTTTCTTTCTGTTCAGATCTTAAGTTCAGGAATTGAAAAAGCGAAAGATATCATTATTGCTGCATTGGTTAAGCTTTTACAACCCAGAGGGATTTTCGATAGAAGCGACGCTACAGCACGTACGCACGAAGGTATTACCGCAGAAAATGGGTTGCTTTGGGGCGAAACGCCGGAAGAATTCATCGAGGTAAAAGAGAACGGTATTAAATACCATATCAATATTGCTGAAGGACAAAAGTCTGGCTTTTATTGCGACCAGCGTGATAATAGAAAAATTTTAGCGAGTTATACCCAAGGAAAATCAGTATTGGATTGCTTTAGCTACAGTGGTGGTTTCAGCTTGAATGCTTTTGCACAAGATGCTGCGGTAGTAACTTCTGTAGACAGTTCTGCTCTGGCCATAGAAACGTTAAAACAGAACATCGACCTTAATAAATTTGATGCGAGTAAACACGTAGCTATCCAAAGCGATGTGAATAAGCAGCTCCGCCAGTTTAATGATGAAGGCAAAAAGTTTGACGTGGTGGTGTTAGATCCACCAAAATATGCGCCCTCTCGTTCTGCTTTAGATAGAGCCGCAAGAGCTTACAAAGATTTAAATCGCCGCGGTTTGTTGTTGCTAGAAAGCGGAGGTTTATTGGCCACTTTTTCTTGCTCTGGAGCTGTTGATATCGATACCTTTAAACAAATTATTGCTTGGGCTGCACTAGATGCAGGTAAGGAAGTGCAAATCATCAAACAGTTTTGCCAACCAGAAGACCACCCCGTAAGGCTATCTTTTCCAGAAGGAGAATATTTAAAAGGGTTATTAGTAAGAGTAGTTTAATTTTTAGAAGATGCATTTTCCTACAGAGATTGTCGTAACTGTTATATTTATATTGTTAGCAAATATATTTCCTTACCAACCAGGGCAAACTTTTGTAGTAAGTAATTTAAAGGTTTTACAAAAACAATATGCTAAGTGGGAATTCTTCGCTGTGATACCATTTTTCATCTTAATGGCCTCGATGGTGTATGGCTTTGGTAATTTGTTTTTTTGGATGAATTCAACTCCAGAAAAAAGTAAAGCATTACATTTTCTGATTACGCCAAATCTGTACATGTGGTTTGCCCCAGCTACATGTTTGGCATTTGCTATAATCGCATTTCCAATGAGCTTTATTTTTCGATTGCTTTTGCGAGAGAGATATGATGAATATCTTCATTACACAAATTTGAAACATGGATTTGACGGTGTGAAAATTTATCGCCCTATAGCTTTGATGTTTGGGTTATTTGCAATTGTGTCAATTTTTTTAATGTCAGATTACACAGTGGAAATTAGCAAAAAGCAGATTATTCTTAACGACTTTTTAACTACGGGGGAAAAAGAATACGATTTTAAAGGAATCAAAAGCATTTTTTTTGTAGAAAATACAATTTCTAAAGACCAAAAAGCGATTAGCCCGTACCCGCATTACTATGTGAAATTTATTGATGGTAATTATTGGAATACTTTGAGCGGATTGAATACCGAATTTCAGCAAGATGAAATTATGAAATACTTGTCTGAGAAATCTAATCTGAAAATAGATACAGTCTCCTATCTAATTGATTAAGTTGGCTAAATATTTAGAGCTGAATTTTTTAAAGAAAAATATCTAACTATTTTTCTCATTTGTTGTTTTACAAACCAACAAATAGAGAAATACCTATGCTTCTTGTTAATAACATCCGTCTAAGTAGAATTGTCAGAAATACTTGGCATATCGATTTGATCATGATTGCGTCTTGTATGGGCGCTTATTTTATTCGAGAGTATTTAATTGCATATCATTTCTCCATACCAACAATTATACCCACAGTATTAGGTACAGCTATAGCTTTTTTTATCGGTTTTAATAATAACCAAGCTTATGATAGGTGGTGGGAAGCTAGAAAAGTTTGGGGTGGCTTGGTGAATGATTCCCGTTCATTTGCGCGTAATTTGTTAGCTTTTGTTCCGCAGAGCAATGAAAATGATGAAATTGTACAGCGAATGATTCGCCGCCATATCTCATTTTTATATGCATTAAAAGCAAATTTACGTAGTACTGTAGATTTAATTTATGTGAAATACTTGGACGAAGCGGAACGTATAGAAATAGAAAAGCATAATAATTTGCACAATGCTATTTTATTAAAACAATCTGAGGATTTGGAAAAACTTTCGAAAAGCGGAGCGATTGACGGTTTCAAGTTCATTCAGATCAATGAAATGTTAGTGCGGTTTAGTGACCAGATGGGAATGAGCGAAAGGATAAAAAACACAATATTCCCGACTACATATAGTTATTTAACCAAAGTTTTTATTTGGCTTTTCGTAGTTACCTTTACTTTAGTAATCAGCCAAGAAATGGGGGTATGGTCTATTTTTATGGGCTGGATGATTGGTTTCGTTTTCGTATCTACACAAATTAACGGTATGAACTTAGTCGATCCGTTTGAAAATAATGTAGCCGGTATTCCGCTAAATCAGATTACTAGAACTATTGAAATTAACCTGTTACAAATGATGGGTGAAGAGAACATACCGGCGCCAGTTACTCCAATTAATGATGAGTACGTATTATAAACGATAATCTACCCTATAAGTTAAGTATTGTTGCTATGACATAACAATGGACAATCAAAAAATATACAAAAAAGCCCAACGAAATCAATTCCCTGGGCTTTAATAGTGTTGCTTGATTTTTAAGCTCTTTCGACTAAAGTATTAATTACTTCGTCAGCTAACATTAAAATTACATTTTTAGAAGCTAAAAAACAATGCTTTATGAAAAGATATGTTAAATAAACATTCCTCCAGATACCTCTATCCTTTGCGCGTTAATCCAACCACCTTCTTTTGAGCAAAGAAATGCCACAACCCCACCAATATCACTTGGCAATCCTACGCGACCTAAGGCCGTATTTGAAGCAATGCCTTGGTTCATTTGTTCGTTATCTCTAACTACACCTCCAGCAAAATCGGTTTCTATTGCTCCAGGGGCGACGGCGTTTACTGCAATTCCTCTAGAGCCTAATTCTTTAGCTAAGTATTTAGTAAAGACCTCAATAGCGCCTTTTAACGAAGCATAAGCGCTGTAACCTGGAAGAGCAAATCGAGTCAATCCCGTAGAAACATTGATAATTCTACCTCCATCAGCGATAATTGGGAGTAACCTTTGGGTAACAAAATAGACGCCCTTAAAGTGGATATTGGTTAGTAAATCGAATTGTTCTTCTGTGGTACTCGCAAAAGACGTATGAATGCCAATACCTGCATTGTTAACTAAAAAATCGAAGTTTGCACGGCCCCATTTTTCGTTTAAAACTGAGCTCAACGCAGTTGCAAAAGCATCAAAGGTTTTTACTTCTCCAACATTTAACTGTAATGCAACTGCCTTTTGACCTATTGCTTCAATGGCACTCACAACGTCATCCGCTTCTGTTTTATTACTGTTGTAAGTTATAATTACATCATTTCCTTTTTGGGCTAGGGCCAGCGCCATGTTTTTGCCCAGACCTCGGCTTGCGCCTGTTACTAGTGCTATTTTTTGTGTTTCCATCTTTGTTGTATCTTTTGTTTAATACAAATATCCGTAGGAAAACTAATTGAAAAATGGTGCTAGTTTAAGTATTTTGAAGCAGCTGTTTTCGAAATTGGCGTGGAGTAATGCCCTTGAAATATTTGAAGAATTTGGTGAAATTGGTCGGCTCGTTGAAGGTTAATCTATAGCTAATTTCATGGATAGGTTTATCCGTTTCGCTAAGCATCTTTATAGCCTCTTCCATTACACGTTGCTCGGCAAAATGGCAGGGAGAGTAGCCCGTAGTCAATTTAATGGTATTGCTAAAATGCGTAGGATGGATAAAAAGTAATGCTGCAAAATCTTTGATATGGTACATGTTGTCTGTTTTACCAGTTAATACATCATCGATATGTTGCTCTAACAGCATGAAGAAGTCTTTAGTAATTTCTTCTTTGCGGCTAAGTAATTTTTTAGGAATTGCCATTTACTAATTTAACAATTGTTCCCGCAAACTTGAGCTATTGTTCTTCTTTAAAGTAAAGCTTGTAGCAATTCATTCCTTTTTCTGCATCGTATTCTTTCTCAATCAGCTCCTTATTGCCATGAATATATACATGGAAGTTCTTATCGAGCTTAAGGATGCTCTTGAAGTCTTTCGCTTGTTTTTTAACCGCTGCGTCAGAAATATCAAAAGTGTCCGCAATTTGCGTATCAAATTCTTCTTCGTAAGATTGTTTGTAATTTTTAAACAGTTCGATACCTTCTTCGTTAGCAATTACTTCATTAGCAAACTCGTCCATATCGAAAGTCTCTTTCTCCTTAAAATACTTCATCGAACGATTCAACAAATCGATTTTATCAGTCTTTTCTACATCAAATTCTTGGTCCAACTTTTCAGTAACGAAGTTCTTGTAAACATCCATTACATTTTGGGTTTTGTTAAAGTTATCGTTTCTAATTTTTAACATCAGAAATTGATCTTTCCAATACGCCGCATCAGAAGTGCGGCTTGTGTTATCTATTACCACAACTTTATATCCTTCTGCCGCGTCTGTTTTAAAAATTAAGCAGCCTTTATCTAATTTGTTGATATTGATGCCTTGTTGCTCGTAGCTGATGCCGAAGTTTCCGTTTTCTGAATAAACCTTAAGGTAGCTCTCTTTACTTTCTGAACGAAAAATACCGATAGCATCATGCAAATCGCCTTCAATTTGAACATTTTCAAAATAGCCTAAGTATAATTCACCACCTTTGACTTTTGGATGATCTGCCACCTCAAAAAGATAGGTTGCAATGCTTTTACTGTTTTCATGGAAGGTTTCACCATGTGCAAAGATTTCTGCCGCAAGCCGGTAGATTTCATTCGAATTTAAATCACCGTTAGGTTGTGTAAAACGATACACTTCATTAACCTTTTGAAAAGGTGCAAGAAAGTATTGCTTTAATAACTGGTTAAGCATTTCGTCTTCTATATGCATGGAGCTTTCGGAAAGCGAATAATATTCTTCGTTTGTTTTATTGCCTACATGATGTACGGAAAGCTCTGCTAAGTTCGATTCGAAAGAAGATACCATAAAAATTATTTGAGCAGCAAAGGTATTAAAAAGTAGGGAGTGGAAGAGAAGTAAAACAAAACGAGTTGTCTTGATCATTTATTTTAGTTGCGCAAAGCATAAAATCGAGATAATAGAGGTTTTCTTGAAGACTTATTTCTTTTAAGATGATCACATAACAAGAAAGGATGGCCCACGACCATCCTTTCTTGTTGATTAACCTCTGCCTGGTCTACCGCCACTTTCGCTTCGTCCAGATCTTTCTGGTCCGCCAGATGAGCGGCCGTTTGAACCAGATGACTGTGGTCTTTCGGCACGTTGTGGGCGCTCCATTCTCTCTGTTCTTTGAGGTTGCTGAGATTCCGCTCTTTCCATGCTTCTTGGAGGAGTTGCCTGTTGCATTCTTCCTTCAGATGAACGAGAAGGAAAGCTTTCACTACGCTCTCTAGTGCGTTCCATACGTGGTTGGCGCTCTTGACTTTCCCGAGGTGAAGGAATAGAACTTCTGTTTTCTTCTCCGCGATTGTTCTGGCCGTTATTTACATCACTTCTTTCTCTAGACCTTCCAAAAATATTTCCTCTTTCCGTGGTGCGGTCATTGTTGCCATCAGCTCTGTTTTCTCTGCTTGGCATGCCTACGCCACGTTCTCTAGGTACATTGTTTTCAACACCTCTATCATTTCGTTCTGGTCGAGCATTGTTAGAGTAAACATTATTGTCTCTACCACGACTCTCTCTATTAGTAGGATTGTTTCTTTCGATTCTATCTCTGGTTACACTTCCTCGTACAGCATCTCTAGGTGCAGCTTTAGCATTATCAATACCTCTAGTCGGGCGTGGTGCGTAAATGTTTACGGTATTGTTATCAATTCTATTTCCGCCGCTTCTGGTTGTTCTAGAAACATTATACACTGTAACATTTTGATTGGTCGCTCTTCTCACGTCATCTATTCTCGGACCAGAATAGTAAGTTCTATTATTACGAACATAAGTGTTGTTAATAATTACCGTATTTTGGATGTAAACCCTGTTTCTTCCGCTGTAATAACGTGGGTAACTATTATAGTAGATATGTCCAACAGGAATAAAGTTCCAGCAAAAATCGGGGGTTACATAACGGCGGCCAATATTAATGTTGATATTAATACTCGGTCCCATTGGTGCCCAGCCGTAATTACCGCCACCACTTCTCCAATCTACCCATGCTGGTCCCCAAGTAGTATCTGGTATCCAAACCCAGTTATTGTAACGGTTGTACATCCAACGTCCATAGTGGAATGGTGCCCAGCCCCAATCATAATTAGATACCCAAGTGTTGCCATACTCTGTCATAGCCCAACGGCCGTTGCTGTAGTAGGGCCTAAAATCTGCTTGGTCTACATCTGGTCGCCAAACATACCCATATTCAGGGTCGTTGATCCAAGTGCCATAAGGAGAAAGCTCATCGTAGAATGTTTGCAGTGAAACATCATCGTACTGTGCTTTTGCGATTTGCGTGGTTCCGGTAAGGAGCAGCAAAAGCCCCAGCATTATAGCTGGAAATTTCATCAAGGTTTTCATGTCCTGTGTGTTTTAAAATTTATAATTAACCTAACACTGGGTTTATATCAATTTAAAATCCAACTTTAGTTAAATAAGGTAAAAGCAACAAGAAAGTTGCTCATCTACAAGAATTAACGTAAGTTTCGACCTGAAAGTGCAGAGTTGTGTATTAAAATTATGTCATTTGTTCATGCTGACAGAACTAAATTTGATACAGTAAGCAACTAAACAAAACACTTTGTTGCGCTTTATTGTTTTTATAAATTTTAATTTTGTTGAAGGAGTAATGAGAAAGGCTTCGCAACATTTGGAATAATCTAATCATAAATGAAAAAAGGTACACTGTTTTTAATCCCAGTTCCGTTGGCAGATAATGCTGCACATAAATCTTTTACGCCCTATCTTATTGACACAATTAATAGTATCAAGACCTACATTGTGGAGAATGAAAAAACATCACGTAAATTTTTAAAAGAAGCTGGAATAAAAACTCCACAAAGCGAGTTGTTAATACATGATTATGGGAAACACAAGAGAGGGGAATCTTTAGGTCCATATTTCAAGGAGTTGAATGAAGGGGTTGATGTTGGCTTGATGAGTGAAGCCGGTTGCCCAGGGGTAGCAGATCCAGGTGCGGAAATTGTTGCAGAAGCTCACAAAAGAAATATTAAGGTTGTACCTCTTGTTGGCCCAAACGCCATGCTACAGGCTTTAATGTCGTCAGGTTTTAGTGGGCAGAACTATGCCTTTACAGGGTATTTGCCAATAGATAAAGGTGACAGGGTGCAGCGAATCAAAGATTTAGAAAATTTATCGCAGCGATATAGGCAAACTCAATTGTTTATGGAAACGCCTTTTAGAAATAATCATTTATTTGAAGACATTCTAAAAACTTGCCAGCCTAATACAATGTTATGCATAGCTTGTAATATCAACGCTGAAGATGAGTTTATTAAAACGTTGCCTATAAGTCTGTGGCGTAAAGAAAAAGTAGACCTTCATAAAAAGCCTACCGTATTTTTAATTTATAAAGCAAAATAGTTTTTGAAAGCCATCTTAGTCATTTAATACCAAGCTAAACTCATAGTGGACGTACCGATGACTAAGGTGGTTAAATTTAGTAAGTCTCGCTATCTGGCGGAATTCCGTAGTCAATAAACTTTGCATCAGCTTTTTTCTTCTTTGAGGTAAATGATGAAATTAGTGATTTTGCTTTGCTGAATAATCCCGTTAAACTTTCTGCATCTAAGGATTTGCCAATTTTGCCTGAAACTAGGGCCGCCAAGCTTTTAGTAATAAAACCAGACCCCCTAAATACAGTTTTATTCAAAAACATCGGTAAAATTAGAGACATGATACTTCCACTAAGGTTTGTTTTTTCGTCAAAGTTTCTTAAGCTTTGTGGATTAAGAAAATTCTTAATTAGTTTAAGTGGCGAAAATTGTTTGATGTAACTTTTGGTGTCCTCTTTTAACTGTGTTTCCTTTAGCCTAAATTCGGTCTTGACACGGCTAATCTCTAAATGTAATTCTGCCAAGGATTTTATGTCTTTATTCCTCATCGTCTTTATCTGCTATTTTATTAAAATATTTCCTAATAAACATGTTCACTAATATCTTCTCGATGATGTTATCCTTGGTAAAGAAAACGATAATGGATAGGAGCAAATAGATGCCTGCAACACAGCCAAAACCTGATACTAGGCTGCCAAATACTTCTGAAAGATATAAGGCTAGTGTGACCGTACCCAATAGAAAGGCCAATAGGAAACATACAACTACCACAGTGTTGGTAATGAGGTCGGCAAATAATTTAGAGCCTTTTTCTACGGATTTTAAGTGTATATAATCTAGTCGAGTATCTACGTAACTTTTCGCATCAGAAACTAGCTCTTCAATGGTTTTTTCTTTTTTCTCTTCCATTATCGTTTTTCAGAGGGTCTTACTTATACGTGTTCTACTTCATCTGAGTACTCTTCTTCAACATCGCGAAGTTTACCTTTAATCGAGTCTACTACTTTATCTTTCAAGCTGGTCAAGTTATTAATTTCATCGGCAGCTCTTTCTTTAATAGAATCTCCAAAATCTTTTAAGGATTGTCCCAGTTTGTCGCGTGTATCTTCACCCTTGTCTGGTGCAAAAAGTATCCCTAACGCTGCTCCTGCAGCTAAGCCAGCCAATAAGGCTACTACTACTTTTGAATTATCGTTCATGTTTTTGTAGTTTTATGTTAAAAATGAAAAATTGTCTAAACTCTGATAATTAAACTATGTATAAATACAAATTGTTTTAAGTATTTGCTTTTTACTAAGGCTTATTTTCCTTTTAAACCTCCTCACCCAAGATAACGAAAAAAAACTATTGATAATTGTGGATTAGTATTATTCCTATGACTAAATAAAAATGATAGAATTCAAATTAGTTGATGGGTAGTTGTATAATGAATAAACTCCCTTTTTCTTGGGGCTTGAAAATGATGTTTCCTTTGTGGGCAAGTATAGAGCGCTCCGAATCAGTTAGGCCTAAGCCTTCAGCATCTTTCTTTGTCGTAAAAAAAGGTTCAAAAATCTGGTCCTCTAGATCTGGACTAATTCCTTTTCCATTGTCTTCAATAAAAATAGAATAAAAGCCGCTATCATTAATAGTGCTGATGTTTAAAACCTTTGGATAGCTTTCCATACTTTCTATAGCATTATAAAGAATGTTGAGTAGGGCCTTCTTGATTTGCTTTTTATCTACGGAAAGATATATTTCCGTTGGTAACATATCTAGTTCTAAAGTAATTCTATGGCCTAAAATAAGATCGCCTATTTCGGTCAGCGCTTCTTCAATTACTCCTTTAATTCCTACTTCTTCTGCAACGATTGGTTTGTTTTCCGTGCTGGAAATGAAGTTTTTTGTGAGTTGATTAATGCTATCGAAGTTAGACTTGATCACTTCTAGACTAGTTTGCAGTGTTTCGTCATATACTAAGCGCTCATCTGTAGTAAGCTCATGTAAAACAAGATTAATAGTAGAAAGTGGATTTCGAATTTCTTCGGCAAAGCCTTTCGCTATATGTTCGGAAATAGAAAACTTGCTCTCGTGTATCGACTTTGTTTCCAGTTGTTTCCTATAGGTAAGGTCGTGGATGATTGTGTGATAGACTTCCACCATATTTTGAGGATCAATCTGTAAAAATGAAGATAAGCTGCAGAAGTAAACCTGCCCTTTACTTGAGATCATCTTACATTCAAAATCAGTTATAGCACCCTTAGTTTCCATTTCTTGGATAAAGTTCTCCCTGTCATCTTGTGTGTAGAAAAGAGATCTGTCACTAGTCGCTAAAATTTCTTTAATATGATAACCAAAAAAATCTAATCCCGCTTTGTTGATATCGTGTATTTTACCAGTATAATCGGAAATTAAAATAGGATCTTTCGCTTTGTCGAAAATGATTTTAAATTTATTCTCACTTTCTTTTAATGCTTTTAATGTATCTGCCTGCTTTAAAGCGTACCGTAAAGTCCTTTCTAAGGAATCCGGCTCAATTTTATCTTTCACTAAATAATCTGCTGCACCCACATTCATCGCCTCTTCATCTATTTTATAATCTCCTTTTCCGGTAAGGATGATGATAGGTTCTTTAACACCCGAGCGGACAGCCTCATTTAATAGATTTACCCCCGTGTACTTACCTAGTCTGTAGTCGACTAAGTAAATATCGTGCTGGTGCTTTAAGACAGCATTTATTCCTTTCTCAAAAGTGTCTACCCATGAGAGAATATATTTGTCAGCATTGTTGATATGATTAAAAATGTCCCTGGTAATGATGTAATCGTCTTCGTCATCATCAATTAATAATACCTTTATTGCCTTGTTCATTTATTCACTTTTAGGTAAGTAGCCATTTATTGGTAATCTCATCTGTAATTCCCACCAAATCACTAAAAGAGGTTGGCTTAGTGAAAAACTCGTTAGCACCTAATGTTAATACAGAATCTATATCATCTCTACTTTTTGAAGTTGAAAGTACGACTAAAGGGATATCTTTTGTTTCTGTACTGTTTCTCAATTCTCTAATGACCGCTCTCCCATCTAAAACAGGCATATTTAGGTCAATTAGGATTAAGTTCGGTAGTTTCTTAGCAACTAATAACTTTTGTATATGTTCTATCAATAATTTCCCATTATTTAAAAAGGTGATGGAATTTTGGTTAATTTCTGAGAAAGCGTCTTTAAGCATCATCGCGTCGTCGGGATCATCTTCTGCAATTAAAATAAGAGGGTTGCTCATGATTTTCATTTAGGTAGGGTTATGTTTAAGTGGTAAAATAATAAAAAATGATGCCCCTTCTCCTTCTTTGCTTTTGGCGAAAATGAACCCCGAATGATTTTCCACAATTTTTTTGCAAATAGCCAAACCGATACCAGTGCCTTTATATTCCGTCCTAGCATGTAGGCGCTGGAACAAGTCGAATATTTTGCCAGCATAGTCTTCGTCGAAACCGATTCCGTTGTCAGTAATTTTTATTCTACAATAAAGTAAGTGTGGCGCAGCTGCGGTTGTTGAAAGTGTGCTTCCCAATACAATTTCAGAAGAAATATCTATTTGAGGGAGCATATCTGGCGCTATAAATTTTAAGGAATTACTGATAATATTTTGGAACACTTGCGCTAACTGTGATGGAATCCCGTCTATTGTTTCATGTACTGATAGATTAATTTTCGCATTTGTGCTCTCTATTGTATAATCTAAATCACGTAATACTTTATTAAATAGTTGGTTTAAATCTATGGAGGTAAATTCTTTAGCTTCTCTGGTAACCTTAGAAAATGCCAACAAATCATCGATTAAGATCTGCATACGCTCGGCTGCATTTTGCATACGTTCAATATAGTCTTGACCTTCTTCGTTGATTTCTTTGCTAAATTTTGTCTTTAGTCTATCTCCAAATGCCCTAATTTTTCTAAGGGGTTCCTGCAGATCATGTGAAGCAACATAGGCAAATTGCTCTAAATCCTTATTGGAAACATTGAGCTCGCTTATCTTTACTTCAAGTTTACGCTGGATTTCTTTCAGCTGTGTAACATCTTGTGTGTTTCCCAGAAAGGAATATCCCGACCCAATTTCATCTTCCTTAAATTTAGCGGCGGTAGATACATATCTTATTTCACCATTTGGTCTAACAATTCGATAGTTGGCTTTGAAAGAACTTTTGCTTCTTCTTGCTTCGGCGAATATACTACGTAGCTCGGCAGTATCTTCTTGATGTACGAAATTAAAGTAAGAGTTAATAGTCACGATGGTAGAATGTGGTAAGTAACCATGAATATTGAACATTTCATCTGACCAAAAAACGTGTTCATTATTGCTGTGCCATTCCCAACTTCCATTATTTGAAACAGCTTCGCCCTCTCGTAATAAAGTCTCGTTTTTACGTAATTTTAAAGTAGCTTCTTTAAGTTCAGTGATGTCTTGTATTGTTCCCACTAATTTGCTTTCCTTTCCGGTAAAATAGCCCTGATTTAGGACATATCTTTTTACACCATTAGGCTGAATAATTTGATATTCTACTGCAAATGTACTTTTGTTCCTTACAGCGCTACTTAATTCCTTAGTTAGTTTTTCGCTGTATTCGGGTACAACAACCTGCTGAGCAATAGCGTGAGTGGGACGAAAAGTGTTGCCTTCAAAGCCATATATCCTATAAAGTTCATTAGACCATTTATGAGAATTGGTTTTAATATCCAGTTCCCAGCTTCCTAGTTTTGATATCTTTTCCGCATTAGCTAGTAAGCCTTCTCTTTCTATTAAATTGGCAGTAAGCGCTTGCTTTTCCTTAACTTCGACATCTAATTTTGCAATGATTCGTTGCTCGTTTCTCACAGTTGCTACATAGTTTAGGATAATACCAGTTAAAGGAACTAAGTAACCTAGAAAACGCAAGTAATGTGCTGCATTAAAATAGGTGTCGAATGCTGAAGTACTTAATGCCATGAACAACTGCGCGAAAAACAATGGTGCAATACTCAGAATTAAGAATTTAGAAAAAATACTATGAAATCTTAACATGAATTTTGGCAAATAAAAAGCTGCCCAAATAAATAGGAAAATCAAGGGTAAGAAAGAGAATAGATCTATTTGAGCAAACTGACTTATCATCTTTCTTCTTCGTAAAATGGCATCTGTATTGGCAATGATAATTACACAAGTAATGCCTGCAAGGACGCAAAATGAAGCTGTTTTGTAAATGATTTTTTTCTTTTGTTCTTCTCTACGTAAATTCTTTGCTTTTATTTTGAGATAAACTATAGTACCAATTAAGAGTGTAAGTGAATAAAACATCCGATTAACCCACCAAATAAAATACAGATTATCAGAGATGTCTTTTACTGGAGCATTCTCATTTAAGATGAGCAGATAGTACGCATCTAATACTGCTGAAATGAAAAGCGTAATTCCAAATAAGGTAATAGTGATCTCTTTCCGGATGTTGTAGTCGATAATAGCTAGCGTACCAGTGAAAAATGCAGCAGCAATACCAAAAGTCGTCCAAACGCTAGTGTAAAAATTAGATTTTACATTGAGAAAAATAAATTCGTTTGACGAGTTTTCGAAAAAAATCGATAGCATGATAGAAAGCAACGGCACAATACATAGTAGCATCACTATCCACAGAATTCTCTTGGAAATATTGTATCGGTTTTCAAACCGAGATGCCCCCAGTTTTTTAAATAGATTAAGCACCTTTATTTGTTATCGAGGTCGATTGCCTTCATTTTATTATAAAGTGTCTTTCTGTCTATGTTAAGTATCTTTGCTGCTTTAGTCTTATTGAAATTTACTTCTCTTAATACTTTTAAGATAGTTTCATATTCTGCCTCTAATGCAGCATTTTTTAAGTCTCTAGGTTTAGTTCGATCGGTGTTATTATTTTCGGCATTTGACATTAGCGAATTTAACATAGGCGCCTTCGCATAGGTAGAAATTTCTAATGGAAGTGCTTTTAATTGAATTTCTTCAGTTTCTGTTAACAATGTTGCTCTGCGAACTACATTTTTTAACTCTCTAACATTTCCAGGCCAATTATAGGTCAAAAAGCAATCTATAACTTCATCAGAAAAGCCCTTGATGTTTTTATTCAGTTCTTGGTTAGCAAACTGTAGGAAACTTTCCGCAAAAGCTAAAATATCCTTTCCCCGTTGGCTAATTGGCGGTAGATTAATTGAAAATTCGTTGAACCTATGGTATAGATCTTCTCTGAATTTTCCTTTTGAAATTGCATCTTGAAGATTTTCATTTGTAGCGACGATGATTCTTACATCTAAATCAATTTCTTTAGTGCTGCCTATGCGTTTGATTTTACGTTCTTGAACCGTTCTCAATAAGGCAGCTTGAATATCATAAGATAAGTTCCCCACTTCATCTAAGAATAGGGTGCCTCCGTTTGCCATTTCAAAATGGCCTATTTTGGTATATAAAGCGCCGGTAAAAGATCCTTTCTCATGACCAAAAAACTCGCTGCCTGCTAATTCTTTAGTGAGTGAACCGCAATCCATTGCAACAAAAGGTTTATCTTTCCGAGGACTATTGAGATGTATAGCTTTCGCTACGGATTCTTTACCAGTACCGCTATCTCCCATTAAGATTACACTATAGGAAGTAGGGGCCACCAATAAAATTTGTTTCATTAATTCCTTAGAAGCACCACTTTGGCCAGTTACAAACTCATCAGAAAATGCAGATGCGGCTTTTGTGGATTTCACTTTTTCTTGGCCTCCTTTGGACGGAGTCTCGCTAGCACTTTCATTAAGCGCAATTTGAGTTTCAATAGCCTTGTTGATTGTATTTAAGATCTCATCGGGGTACAGCGGCTTAGTGATATAATCGTAAGCTCCCAGCTTAATTAATTCGACAGCTAATTTAATATCTGAATATCCGGTGATAATGATTACTCCAGTTTTTGGATAACTTTCTTTAATCTTGATTAGCATTTCCTTGCCATCGGTATCTTCCAGACGGTAGTCGCAGAGCACTAAATCGTAGTGGTCTTTAGCAAGGTATTCCATAGCAGAATTTCCACTAGTGGCGCTAGTCACATCGAAAGAGTTTCTTGTTAAAAATTTTGAAAGCAGTAACCCTATATTTATCTCATCGTCGACTATTAATATTCTCTTCATATGCGTAATTTAATTTAGGTAGGTGCTATACATTTATCTAGCTAAAATAAAGAAAAAAATGGAGGTGGGAAATTTTTTCTACACTTCTGCCTTTTTGTAGAGAAAAAAGCCCCGTAATGAATGAAAAAAATTAAAATTAAGCGCCTATGAATTTAGCTTTTCGTTTTTCGATAAAGGCAGTTGTTCCTTCTTTGAAATCTTCTGTGTCAAAGCAGTTTCCAAATTCTTCTATTTCGGTTTGGTAACCATCCATTTTTGGATTAAAGCCTGCGTTTACCGCTTTAACTGCGCTGGCAATTGCCAATGGAGCTCTATACTTAATTTTTTCCAATAGCTCTTCGGCTTTTGATAATAACTCACTTTGCGGAACAACATGGTTAACTAATCCGATTTGTTGTGCCTGCTCCGCAGTGATCATATCTGCAGTGAAAATCATTTCAAAAGCAAATCCCTTACCGACTAGTTGTGCCAAACGCTGTGTCCCTCCGTATCCAGGGATCAAACCTAGTGTAACTTCTGGGAGACCTAGCTTTGCATTGTCGCTAGCTACTCGTATGTGACAAGCCATGGCCAATTCCAAGCCTCCTCCTAATGCAAAACCGTTAATGGCGGCAATTACGGGTTTGCTAGAATTTTCAATGGCATTAAATACATTTTCTTGGCCTTCTTTAGCCAGTTGCTTTCCTTCGGCTAAGTTATAACTTTGAAATTCGGAAATATCAGCACCAGCTACAAATGCTTTCTCACCTGCGCCAGTCAATAGAATAGCCCTAACCTCTGTTTCCGACTGAGCAGATGCCACAGCGTGAGCTAACTCCAATAAGACTTCTTTGTTAAGTGCATTTAACTTGTTAGGACGATTAATAGTGACATATAGAACGTTGTTTTTTACTTCGACTAGTAGTTGTTGATAATTCATAGTGGTTAAAAATTTCGGTGTGCTACCACCCAGTTTTCGATATAGGTTACAATGTCTTTCATAGTAGTTCCTGGCGGAAAAAGTTCTCCAACTCCAATCCCTTGTAGTTTTTTCATATCTGCCTCTGGAATAATTCCGCCCCCAGTTACTAAAACATCTGTAAGCCCTTTTTGCTTCATCATTTCGATAACTTTTGGAAAAACAGTCATATGGGCACCAGATAAGATAGAAATCCCTATAGCGTCCACATCTTCTTGTAAAGCAGTATTTACGACCATTTCGGGGGTTTGCCTTAAGCCGGTATAGATCACTTCCATCCCAGCATCACGAAGCGAGGTTGCGATCACTTTTGCGCCTCTATCATGACCATCTAAGCCTACTTTAGCCACAAGGACCCTAATGGGTCTATTTAAAGTTTTGTTCATATCTGGTATACTTGACAAATGTAAATGTAGTAAAATAGTTATTTGTTCGTTAGTGGTTCAATTTTTTGGCCCTATTCCTATTGAGCAACAACTGTTTATTTCGAGTTCGGTATTCTTTGCGCCATCGGCCTATTGCCCTTTAAAATACCCTAAATTTGGTTAACTTTGAAATTCGAACATTATCATCATAGACATTCTTGAACAACCAGTTTCGTTTGTACTTGGCTAATGTTTTTGTTTTTGAATTTTAACTTTTGAATTAACATATGAGCGAGGAAAAATCATTAAACTTTATAGAAGAAATTATAGAGAATGATTTAAAAAGTGGAAAATACAAAACGTTGGTTACACGTTTTCCGCCAGAACCAAATGGTTATTTGCATATTGGCCATGCCAAGGCTATTTGCTTAAACTTTGGATTAACGCAGCAATACGGAGGCTACACCAATTTAAGGTTTGATGATACCAATCCGGTTACTGAAAAAACGGAGTATGTAAACAGCCAGCAGGAAGATATCCAATGGTTAGGTTTCCAATGGAAAAATGAATTGTACGCTTCTGATTATTTCGATCAGTTGCACAGTTATGCGGTGCAGTTGATTGAAAAAGGACTTGCTTATGTAGACGAAAGTACGGCTGAAGAAATTGCTGCTCAAAAAGGAACGCCAACCGAACCTGGCACGCCAAATCAATATAGAAATAGGAGCATCGAAGAAAATTTAGAGCTTTTTGCTAAAATGAAGGCTGGTGAGTTTGAAGATGGTGCCTGTATTTTAAGAGCGAAGATTGATATGGCTAGCCCCAATATGTTAATGCGCGACCCTATTATTTATCGTATTAAACATGCTCATCATCACCGTACCGGAGATGCTTGGTGTATTTACCCTATGTACGATTTTGCCCACGGACAAAGCGATAGTATTGAAAATATCACGCACTCCATCTGTACTTTAGAATATGTTTCTCACCGAGAATTGTACGATTGGTTTATTGCCCAATTAGGGATTTTCCCGTCTAAACAATATGAATTTGCGCGTTTAAACCTTACTTATACTGTAATGAGTAAACGTAAGCTGTTACAATTGGTTAATGAAGGTTTAGTTTCTGGTTGGGATGATCCTAGGATGCCAACAATTAGTGGTTTGAGAAGACGAGGATACACGCCTGAAAGCATCAAGGAGTTCTGTGAGCGAATTGGAATTGCTAAAAGAGAGAATTTGATTGAGTTGAGCTTATTAGAATTCTGCATCCGTGAAGATTTGAACAAAAAAGCAACTAGAGCAATGGCTGTGTTAGATCCAATCAAATTGGTCATTACTAATTACGAAGGTGATGGTGAAATCTTAATTGGAGAGAATAATCCAGAAGCAGAAGATAAAGGTGGCACGAGAGAAATACCGTTCAGTAAAGAACTTTGGATAGAACGCGAAGACTTTATGGAAGAACCTGCGAAGAAATGGTTCCGTTTGGCACCTGGAGCGATGGTTCGTTTAAAGTTTGCGTACATTGTGAAGTGTGAAAACTTTGTAAAAGATGCTGATGGCAATGTAACTGAAATCCACTGTACTTATTTTCCTGAGTCGAAAAGTGGCAGCGATACCAGTGGACTTACAGTAAAAGGAACTATTCATTGGGTAAGTACTAAGCATGCTAAAACCGCAGAGGTGAGGTTGTACGATCGTTTATTCAGCGTAGTATCGCCAGACGCAGAAGAAGGTGATTTTAAAGATTATTTAAATCCTAATAGTAAAGAAGTGTTGAGCAACGTTTATATAGAGCCTGCTCTAGCTAACGCAACTTTAGGGACTGGCTATCAATTTATCCGAAAAGGTTACTTCTGTTTAGATAAAGACAGTACGGCAGATCATTTGGTGTTTAACCGAGTGGTTTCGTTAAAAGATGGCTGGAAAGGATAAGGGGATTACGATTTTACGTTTGCGAAGCACGATTTGCACCAGACTCCTCATCTAAAATTGTAACTCGTCAACGGTACAAACTCTTTTTATCCATAAAATCGATTACAGCATCCGGGACTAAAAACTGGATGCTTTTTTTTTGCTTAATTGCATTACGGATAAAGGTGGAAGAAATATCCATTTGTGGGGTTTCTGTAATTATAACCGATGGATGCTTTTCCCATTCACCCAAATCAATTCCAGGTCTGGGATAAACAAAAAGTTGGTGGTTTTCTAATAAAAGCTCATAGTTCTTCCACTTTTTGAAGGAAGACAAATTATCAGCACCCATAATCAAAGCAAACTCTTTTTCTGGGAACTTCTCTTTCAAATGGGTTAAAGTATCAACGGTATAAGATGGTTGTGGCAATTTAAATTCGATGTCGCTCACTTTTAAATGGGGAGCACTTTCCGTAGCTAAACGAGCCATTTCTAAGCGATCATACATGTCTGCCAAACCGCTTTTCTGTTTTAACGGATTGTGTGGTGATACCACAAACCAAACTTCTTTCAAGTCTGTGTAAGTGGCCATGTAGTTAGCAATTACTAGGTGCCCGATGTGAATGGGATTAAAGGAACCGAAGAATAAGCCAGTAATCAGTTTTCGGTTTTCAGTTATCAGCGTATGTTGCATAATAGTTCTATAATCGATTACGTCGCTCCGTATTTGTCTGGGTTATTCATCATGTGGTTCAAAAGCTTTCCAACTTCGTCACTTATACTAACCAAATTTGTATAATCATCCTCATTTAAATATTTACACTCTAAAGCAAATTTGAGCCAGCCTTTAGTTTCACTATTTTCCATGTCGCCGTCAGAAAGTTTACTAACAAAATGAGCTGGATATCTACGTTTTCTATACGCCTCTACAATACAAATATTAGTTGAACGTGAAGAACGTCTAATTTGATCAGTTAATGAGTACATTTCCTCTTTCGGAAACGTTTTGGTGATTTGGAAAATTTGCATTGCCAAAGTAAAAGATTTTTTGTAGACCAATAAATCATTAAAATCGCTCATCTATTTCAATTTAGGTAGATGTGAAGCTGTGTATAGGCTCCAATTAAGCAACTGCAAACTGCAAATTGAAAACTGCTAACTGGCCAAAAAATCTCCTATCAACTGCTCCGCTTCTGCGCAGGCTGTTTCCAGGTCGAAATTCTTAAGGATTACATCAAATTTATCTGCATAAGCCAATTCCTTTTCAGCTTTTGCGTAGCGTTCTTGTAGCTTTTCTTCACTATCAGTTCCTCTTCCTGCCAAACGTTCTTTCAAAACGGCTAATGAAGGGGGCTGAACAAAAATAGCTAGTGCATCCTCCTCAAATTTACGTTTTAACCGCAATCCTCCTTCTACATCGATATCAAAAATTACGTGTTTGCCACTCTCCCAAATTCTTTCAATTTCAGACCGTAAAGTGCCATAGAATGTGCCGCTGTAAACCTCCTCAAACTCAACGAACTCTTGGCGAGCTACTTTGTGTAAAAACTCTTCTTTACTAATGAAATAATAATCCTTGTCATTTGTTTCATCGCCACGCAACTCTCTAGTAGTCGCAGAAATTGAGAAACTCAAATTAGTGTATTTGCTCAATAAGTGTTTTACAATAGTAGTTTTGCCCGCACCAGACGGAGCCGAAAATATAATAAGTTTGCCTTGTTTCATTTTTATGAGCTTAAAGCCCAAAGCGTAATGCTCAAAGCTTTTGCCTTAAGCCTTAAGCTTTATGCTTATAGTACGTTTAGTAATTGTTCTTTAATTTTTTCCAGTTCTTCTTTCATGCCAACTACCAATTGCTGTATTTGTGCATCATTGGCTTTAGCACCCATGGTATTAATTTCTCTACCAATCTCTTGCGAGATGAACCCTAGCTTTTTACCGTTAGCATCCTTATCTTTCAAAGTTGAAACAAAGTAATCACAGTGGCTTCTTAAGCGAGTTTGTTCTTCGGTAATGTCTAATTTATCGATGTAATAAATCAATTCCTGCTCGAAACGATTCTGATCGTAGTTAACTTTACCAACCGTCTCTTCCAAAAACTGAGTTAAGCGAGTTTTAATATGTGGAATTCTTTGCGGAGCTAAAATTTCTACTTCGGCAAAAAAGCTTAGAATGTTTTTAATACGAAGTTCCAGATCAGCTTTTAATACCTTGCCTTCATCTTCTCTAAACTGTCCAAAGTTCTTCAGTGCCTTTTGAAAAGTAGCTTCCAAGATTTCCCACTCACTTTCGCTAGCCTCTTCTTCTGTATAAGTAATCACTTCGGGTAGATTAAGTACCGAAGGTAAAAGGTTTGAAATGTCAGCGCCTAAGCTTTTGTTGATTTCAACTAGCTGCGAATAGTATTTCTTAAGCAAGGTCTCATTGATTGATGCCCCTTTTTGCAATTCTTCACTACGTTCAACCGTAATTGCTATACTCACTTTTCCACGCTCAATAGCCTTATTGCAAAGGTTGCGTAGGTAAAGTTCTTTGTCCGAAAACGCTCTAGGAATTTTTAACCCTAACTCAAGAAACTTCGAGTTTAAAGATTTTATCTCGACAGAAAACTTCACACTTCCGTGATCTGTCGAAGCCAAGCCAAAGCCGGTCATTGATTTTATCATGTGCAAAGATAGTAAAAAAGGTAGAAGGTTGAGCGAAGCGAAATCCCGATACTTCGGGATAGAAGGCTTAAGGTTTTGCTGTTTATTCGAAAAGCAATGTCAGTAGTTCTTGGGTTAGTTGGGTCCTGCTGTCCATTATAGCCCTCATACTTCGGGGCTGCCATTTCCATCAGGTTTAAGCAACAAAAGCCTATACTAAAAACCCCCAATCACTCGTTGCACAAACTTTGTCATTCTTGTTAGAAATGTTATAAAGATTGATAATGTTATTTTGCTACGAACCTTTTTATTCTCTTTAGAGAGAGATGGCATAGGTAGAAAGATACTTCTTTCATCATCGCATCAATTTTCTTTTTGATATAAAAGGATATTATCTGAAAGCATTCTCATGAAATTAACCTTTTTTAACGTAGCAACTAATAAACATTTGCTAAGTTTACAAAATATAAAGTAATGCTGCAATGAATACTAAAGCAAGGTTTTTATTTACTTTGGTTGTTGTGCTGTTCGCTATTAACACGGCGTTTGCCCAGCAAAACTTTACGCTTACTGGCGTTCTTTTCGAGCACGCTTCAAAAAATAGAATCGCATTAGCTGAAATAAAAAATAAGCAATCTGGTTTTTCTACTGGTAGCAATGATATAGGTTTGTTCACTATCAAAGCAAATACGGGTGACACTTTGTTAATCACCAAGAGAAACTTTAGCGATTTAGAGGTGGTTGTTAGAGATGCTAAAGATTTGGTGCTTTATCTAAATAAAGGAACCATGTTAAACGAAGTAACAGTAACTGGGCAGACAAAGAAACAAGCTTTGGATGAAATTCGTAAAGATTATCGAGGTAAAGGTTCTTTCTATGGGGGTAAGCCACCCGTACTCTCATTTTTATTCACGCCGTTGACAGCTTTTTATGAGCTTTTTGGTAAAACGCCGAAGCAAGCTAGGAGGTTTAACAGAATGTATCAAACTGAAATGCAAGATAGCCAAGTTGATCAGCTATTTAATAAAACTACTATCAACCAACAAACTGGCTTATCAGGAAAAGAACTGGAAGATTTTTTGGTCAACTACAGGCCGACTTACGAGCAGGCTAGAAACTGGAATGTGTACGATAGCGTTAAGTGGATTAATGAGTCGTATAAGAAGTACAGTGATACCGCTGGCAAGGCTAAAAGTAATTAGTTGTTTGGAGGTTTAGTTTTTTAGACAATTAGCCAATTATTATATCAACTAATTATCACATTAAATAGACAAAGCTTCACAGGCTTTCTCAGCAGCTAGTTTTTCAGCGTTTTTCTTGTTGTAGTCTCTGCCTATACCGAAGTTTTCATTGCCAATCATAACTTTTACGGTAAATAATTTAGCGCTTTCGCCCTCCCCATTTTCTACCACGTCAAAAGTAACTTCTTTACCTTGTCGTTGGCACCATTCAATTAAGCGGCTTTTGAAATTGGTTTCCGTAATTTCTAAATGATGAATATCTACATAAGGTTTGATGATTCGCTTTAGAATAAGATTCTTTGTAAAATCGTAACCTTTATCTAGGTAAATAGCACCAATCAATGCTTCAAAAGCATCACCATACATCGAATGATGTTTAGATTGGAAGTTTACCGTCTTTTGATCGAAGATAATTAGCTCATCAAAACCCATTTTACGGGCAAGCTGATTAAGGTTTGCCCTATTAACGATTTTAGAGCGCATCTCTGTTAAGAAACCTTCCTCTTTGTAAGGATAACTCTTAAAAAGTAATTCTGCAACTACAGAACCTAAGATAGCATCGCCTAAAAACTCTAATCTTTCATTACTACTCCTCGCCCCATTTTTTAAAATTTTGGCTACGGAGCGGTGTCTAAACGCCATTTTATAAAGCGCTACGTTCCCTGGCACAAAGCCAAGCACATTTTTGAGTTTTTTTACGAACTGCTTATTGGGCGAAAGATATAGTTTATAAATGCTAAACAAGGACATCAACTAGCTTCACAAAATTTAATACAGAAAGCATTTGTATAAATATACAATACAATAGCCTTAAAACCTAAATCTTCGGATTAATCTTCGTATTTTTTGAAAATAACAGAAGCATTATGTCCTCCAAAACCAAAAGTATTACTAATTGCTGCTCTAACTTTACGTTTTTGAGCTTTATTAAAAGTAAAGTTTAGTTTAGGATCAATCTCTGGGTCGTCTGTAAAATGGTTAATTGTTGGCGGTACCGTATCGTTGTTAATGGCAAGTATCGCTGCTAAAGCCTCAACTGCACCAGCCGCACCTAGTAAGTGACCAGTCATAGATTTTGTAGAGCTGATATTTAAATTATAAGCATGCTCTCCAAATAAATCTACAATGGCTTTTGCTTCTTGAATATCTCCTAGTGGAGTAGAAGTACCATGTACGTTGATGTAATCGATTTGATTTGCCTCTAAACCAGCATCTTGTAAGGCTTTTGTCATTACCATTTTAGCACCCAGTCCCTCAGGGTGAGGGGCTGTGATGTGATGCGCATCTGCACTCATACCGCCACCAACAATTTCAGCATAGATTTTAGCACCACGAGCTTTCGCATGTTCTAATTCTTCTAAAATAATGGTGCCAGCACCTTCTCCGGCCACAAAACCATCACGATCTTTGTCGAACGGACGAGAAGCCGTTGCAGGATCATCGTTACGAGTAGATAAAGCATGCATTGCATTGAAACCACCCATACCAGCTTCATTAATAATCGCTTCAGAACCACCACTAATAATGATATCAGCTGTGCCTAAACGAATATAATTAAATGCATCAATCATCGCATTGGTTGATGATGCACAAGCAGAAACAGTGGCAAAGTTTGGTCCACGCAATCCATACTTCATCGAGATATGCCCCGGGGCGATATCAATAATCATTTTCGGGATAAAGAAAGGATTGTATCTAGGCGTGCCATCTCCTTTGGCGAAGTTAGTAACTTCGTCTAAGAATGTTTTTAAACCTCCAATTCCAGCGCCCCAAATTACTCCGATGCGGTTAGTGTCAAGTTTAGAGAAATCATATCCTCCATCTTTCACAGCCTCTTCGGTTGCAACCAGTGCGTATTGTACAAACGGATCCAGTTTACGAGCTTCTTTTCTATCCAAAAAATCTTCTGGATTGAAATTTTTTACTTCACAAGCGAATTTCGTTTTGAATTTTTCAGTATTAAAACTTTTAATTGGCGCAGCGCCGCTCACACCATTTGTTAATGCTTCCCAAAATTCAGGAACACTATTTCCAATTGGAGTGAGCGCACCCAACCCAGTAACTACTACTCTTTTTAATCCCATTTATAAGTATTGTACAGAAAAAGTATTTCTACTTAACGTTTTTTTCTAAATAAGCAATTGCTTGACCTACAGTACCGATAGTTTCAGCTTGGTCATCAGGAATAGCTACATTGAATTCTTTTTCGAATTCCATGATTAACTCTACAGTGTCTAATGAATCAGCACCTAAGTCGTTTGTGAATGAAGCCTCTGGCGTAACTTCACTTTCGTCAACACCTAGTTTTTCTACGATAATAGCCTTTACTCTTGAAGCAATATCAGACATAATTTTATAATTTAATGGTTAAATAATTCTGTGCAAAGAAAAATAAATTCTAACACATTTCAAATGTTTTTATTTCTCTGTCAATTTTAATGCGTTAAAAACTGAAAGTAAAATTAGTTTTATAATTTCGTAATCCTAATAAAAAATACATTTTGAACAAAACTTACTTAAAACTATCTCTTGATTTAGATTTCGTACTAATCGCGGTCACAGCATCGTTAAAGGACTATGTTTTGTGTCATAAGATAAACACCAATCTCAATATAGAGTTTTATAAAATTGAAGACCACGAAGTTTATTTTAATACAGATGAGCCCCCATTATCATTTTCAAAATATTATTTTTTTGTAGAAGAAGGCGAAAGAGAATATTTTTTGGTAAGCAATAGAAACAGTGAAGGTTTTTTAGTTCCTGAGATGAATAAGGTAGATTTCTTCATCATTATACATCAATTTATAGATAAAGAAGATCTTAATTTTATCATTAGCAGGCTTAATAAAATGCCTGATATTCAGGTGGCTGCGCAAATCGATGTACGCAAATTGAAGTCGAAGGAAAATTTGGTAATGTAAATTTTATATTTGTTAGTGTAGTAAATACACTATATTTGAATATCAAATCAAACTGAAATAGTATAATCATCGCTTAAACAATTCTTGCGTAAAGCATTTGTATAAGTAATAAATAACAAGAAAATTTTAATGAAACCTTTTCATTCAAGAACTAAAATCGTAGCCACTTTAGGCCCAGCATCGGCAAAGTCAGATGTTCTATATAGCATGTTCAATGCTGGTTTAGATGTTTGTAGACTAAACTTCTCACATGGTTCGCAAGCAGATCATCAAGCGGTGATTGATACCATCAGAGATATCAATAAAAAACATAAGTACAACGTAGGTATTTTAGCCGATCTACAAGGGCCTAAGATTAGGATTGGTATGGTTAAAGACGGTGGAATTAACCTCATTAATGGAAGTAAAACCACAATCACTACACAAGAATGTATTGGTAACGAAGAGCGTATTTACATTACTTACGAAAGCTTTCCAAAAGATGTAAAAGCTGGCGAAATCATCCTTTTAGATGATGGAAAACTGCAAATGCGTGTACTAGAAACTAACTATAAAGATGAGGTAGTTTGTGAAGTAGTTCACGGTGGTATTTTAACCTCTAGAAAAGGAGTGAACTTGCCAAATACGAAGGTTTCTATCCCTTCTCTTACACCAGAAGATAGAAAAAACTTAGATTTCGTATTAGAAAGCGATGTAGAATGGATTGGTCTTTCTTTTGTGCGTAACGCCGCTGATATCGTTGAACTTAAAGATATTATCAAAGAAAGAGGAAAAACGGCTAGAGTTGTTGCTAAAATTGAAAAACCTGAAGCAATTGCAAATATCGACGAAATTATTGCGGTAACAGATGCCGTAATGGTTGCTCGTGGTGATCTAGGAGTAGAGATGCCAATGGAAGAAGTGCCTTTGTTGCAAAAAATGATTGTAAACAAATGTAGAGCAGCTTCTAAACCAGTAATTATCGCTACGCAGATGCTGGAGAGTATGATTACTACACCTCGTCCAACTCGTGCAGAGGTAAATGACGTGGCTAACTCGGTATTAGATGGCGCTGATGCGGTAATGCTAAGTGGTGAAACTTCAGTAGGTGAGTTTCCTTTAATCGTTATAGAAACGATGCAAAAAATCGTTAACAACATCGAAGAAAATAACTACCCTTTCCATTCTGATAAATTTTTGAAACCAAAATCAGATAGTTTCTTAGGAGATGCAGTTTGTGATTCGGCTTGTTTCTTAGCTAAGCAAACGGATGCTGTAGGTATTGTAACGATGACATCAAGTGGTTATACTGCTTTTGAAGTAGCAAGTCACCGCCCAGAGGCACCTATTTTTACATTTACTAGTAACGAAAGCTTATTGAATACACTTAGCTTGGTTTGGGGTGTTAGAGGTTTCTTTTATGACAAATTTGAAAGTACAGATAGTACCATCGAAGAGGTTAATGAACTATTGAAAAAGAAAAAATTGGTTAAGAAAGGCGATGTAGTAATTAACACAGCAGCTGTTCCTTTGGAGAAAAGAAGTAGGACCAATACAGTTAAAGTTACTGTAATAGAGTAATTTTGCTTAAAAATAGATAAGCCTCGAATTAATTTCGGGGCTTTTTTGGTTAAAAAGATTATTTTTGTGCGATAAACGGAGAGGTGTCAGAGTGGTCGAATGAGCAAGCCTGGAAAGTTTGTATACTCGCAAGGGTATCGAGGGTTCGAATCCCTCCCTCTCCGCAAATCAATTTCTTATGCCAATTGCAGATAAAGAAACTTTTTACCCGAAAAGTAAGCAGGAATGGCGACAATGGTTGGCAGAAAACCATCAATCGAAGCAATCTATTTGGCTAATATGTTACAAGAAGAAAGCAGGGAAGCCAAGCCTAGCGTGGAGCGATGTAGTTGATGAAGCACTTTGTTTTGGCTGGATAGATGGCATGCGCAAATCTGTAAATGAGGAAAGTTTTGTTCAGTTGGTATGTAGGCGCAAGCAAAAAAGTGCCTGGTCTAAAATCAATAAAGAAAAGATTGAGCGTTTAACTGCCGATGGCTTAATGACCGAGTCAGGGCTGGAAAGCATTAATATTGCTAAGCAAAATGGCTCTTGGATATTGTTAGACGAAGTAGAAGAGCTAACTATTCCCCAAGATCTTGAATCAGTATTCGAAAATAATCCCGGTGCTAAAGATTTCTTTTTAAGCTTAAGCAAATCTGTAAGAAAAATGATTTTACAATGGATCAGCTTTGCCAAGAAACCAGAGACTCGACAAAATAGAGTTAACGAAGTGGTAGAGCGAGCGGCGAATAAACAGAAACCTAAACAATTTTAGGAGATTTTATATACCTTCCATTTGTATTATTCTCAATACCTTGATTTGTTTGATGAACAAAGCAGCTAATTTTAGCTGATTATTTCCATTTCAAAATGAAGAAACCTATACTAACCATCTGTACCATTCTAACTTTTTTTACTTTGAGGGCTCAAAATAAACCATTAACGGAACAGGATTATGCTCGGGCTGAACAATTTTTAAGCTATCATATCGAACCTTTTGTAGATGAAGGCGCTAGTCGCCCAGTTTGGATTGGCGACCAATTTTGGTATTTCAGTAAAACTGTTGAAGGAAGTCAGTTTCTCTTGGTAAATCCTGCTAAGAAAACCAAAGCCCCGCTTTTTAACCATCAACAATTGGCCGTAGAACTTGGGAAATCAATTGGTGAAGTTTTTGATGCTAAGAAACTGCCTTTTCAAGCCTTAGTTTATAATGCCGATGCCTTGACGATTGCTTTTAACGCTGGAAATCAGTCATGGAGCTATGATATTAAGACGAATGTTTTAACTGAGAACAAAACGATTAATCCAGAACCGGCTCGAGGTAGAGTGATGAGTGCGGGCGCTATAGAATCGATATCGCCAGACGGCAAAAAAGCGGTGTTCATCAAAGATTGGAACCTTTGGCTAAAAGATATTGCGTCAAAAAAAGAAATACAATTAACTTTTGATGGCGTTAAGGATTATGGCTACGCTACCGACAATGCAGGTTGGACCAATAGTGCTAGAGCAATTGTAAAATGGTCTCCAGATTCCAAAAAAGTAGCAACCTATCAACAAGACGAACGTCATTTAAAGGACATGTACTTGGTGACTACCAATGTAGGTTCGCCAACTTTAAAAGCGTGGAAATATCCTTTGCCTGGGGATAAAGAGATTGCTAAATTACGTAGAGTAGTAATCGATGTAGAGAATGCTGAAGTGGTGAGCTTGCAGATTCCTTTGGATGAACATAGAAGCTCATTAAGCGATCATATTACAGATGGCGGACAGCTGGCTGATATAGATTGGAATGGTGATGGTAGTGAATTTGCATTTTTATCTACATCTCGCGATCATAAAATTTCCAAGTTGCAAATCGCTAATGCATCAACCGGCACTGTTAGAGAGGTGTTCATTGAGACGGTAAAAACACACTTCGAATCTGGTGTGAATTCAATTAACTGGCGCTATTTACCTAAAACAAATGAAATCTTATGGTATTCGGAACGTGACAATTGGGGACACTTATACTTGTACGATGCCAAAACTGGCAAACTAAAAAATCAAATCACTAAAGGAGATTGGCTAGTAGGCAGGCTGCTAAAAGTGGATGAAAAGAACAGGCAGCTTTACTTTACTGGATATGGTCGAGAAGGTGGAAATCCATATTTTTCTTATTTGTACAAAATAGGTTTTAATGGAAAGGGCCTTTCCTTATTAACGCCAGATTTAGGTAATCACCAAGTGTCATTTTCTCCAGATTTCAATTATATTGTAGATAACTATTCGCAACCAAATGTGCCTAACATTACGGTTTTAAGAGATATTAAAGGTAAAAAGATTGAAGAGTTGGGTAGAACCGACGTGTCTAGGTTGCAAGCAAAAGGTTGGAAAGCTCCAGATGTGGTTAAACTTTTGGCTGCCGATGGGAAGACGGACATCTACGGTCTGGTTTTTACCCCAACTAAGATAGAATCAGGAAAGAAATACCCTGTGGTAGACTACATCTACCCGGGTCCGCAAGGTGGAAGCGTGGGTAATTGGTCGTTTTCTGCCTCGAGATCTGATCATCAAGCTTTGGCCGAATTAGGTTTTATAGTCGTTGCAATAGAAGGAACCAGCAATCCAATGCGTTCAAAGAGCTACCACGATATGAACTATGGTAATATGGGTGAAAATACATTGCCCGACCAAATTGCTGCTATTAAACAGCTCGCGGAAAAATATCCAATCGATACAGATAAAGTAGGGATTTGGGGACATTCTGGTGGCGGTTTCGCGACTGCAGCGGCACTATTCCGCTATCCAGATTTCTTTAAAGTAGGTGTATCTCAGGCGGGTAACCACGACAATAGGAACTACGAAGACGATTGGGGCGAACGTTACAATGGCCTACTGGAAAATGCTGATTACGATGCTCAAGCAAACCAAAATTATGCTAAAAACTTAAAAGGAAAGTTAATGTTGGCACATGGAATGATGGACAATAATGTGCCTCCCTACAATGTGTATTTGGTGATTGATGCGCTAAATAAAGCAAATAAAGATTATGATCTAGTACTTTTTCCACATAGTTCACATGGCTTTGGTGCATATAATCCTTACATGATGCGTCGTCGTTGGGATTATTTTGTGAAGCATTTGCAAGGTGTAACAACTCCGAAAGAATATAATTTGAGGGGAGCAAACCAGTTGCAGAAATAGATTCATCGAAAAGATAACATCAATTATTCGAAAGGCACTTATCGGACTATAGCTCATAATAATATTAAACTTCAGCGTAAGTATGGCTAGCTTCTACGGATGCTAAGCTTATCGATACGGTTTTAAAGTGTCTTCGTTCTCAAATAACAGCAGGATCATAGGGGGATTGTATGGTTTAACAGGGGTATACCTACGTTACCCCTGTGATCTCCCCATTGAATTACTATAAACTCCATCTTATTGACCTTTGAGTTTAAGTAATTAGTTGGGCAAAGCTTGAAAATTACTGTATTTCGGTTTGGACCTAATCTCATCAAAGACTTATTCATTAAATTTCGTAAGTGTAGAGCTTTCTAGATTAAGGATTCTGAGATGTTAATCTCTGTTAAAGTTTTAATAGTCATGGCATTAAAATTTATTTTAGTGAAAATTAACTGCTATGAGAATATTTATTCTGTTCGCATTTCTTCTCTGTTATCATCAACTATCGGCGCAAAATTTAAAAGGCTTTGTTAAGGATGCTTCTACTCGATTGCCTATTCAAAATGCTCAGATCATTACTGCAAAAACTACAATATGGAGTGATAAAGCAGGAGAATTTAATTTAGTTAATGTAGGTGTTGGAGAAAAAATAGTTGTAAGAGTTTTTGGATACGAAATATTGGAATCAATAGTTTCGAGTAAAATGCTTTCCGAGTCAGCTCATTTTTATCTACAGCAAAGTACTTTCGCCTTAAAGGAGGTCGAGATTCAAACCAAGCGGAATTACAAAACAGATTCACTGAGACTAAGGAAAGAGTATGCAGCGGTTTTTGCTTATAAAACTCCAGATTTTACAGACATGTTTGTAAAAGTAGATCCAAATTATAGGTCTCCATTCGCTAATGTAAATCCAAACTCTACAGCATCGATACTCAAATTTAATGCACTGTCAGCTTTTAGTCTTTTCGGAAAGAAAAATAAATCAAAGTCTAAGTTTAAATCTATCTTGGAAAAAGGCGAGGAAGCAAATTATGTTAATCATCTATTTTCTAAAGAGAAAGTGCAAGAATTTACACCACTTAAAGGAGAGGATTTAGAAAAATTCATGAACAAATATCGTCCAAGTATTTTGGAACTAAAGAAAATGACTGGTTATGAATTAGTCCAATATATTAAAAAGAGTTATGCTGCATATGCCCAGTTGCCAGCTGTGGAATAATCGGAAATGTAAAATCCGTAATTCTTTCTGGCATTTAAAGTAATTTACTTAAGTAAGTGTAACAAATAAGTCCTAATTAGCTTTTAGCTTTAATAAGGCCTATCTTTGTAGAAGAGAATAAAGCGAAGAAAAATGCTAACGTTTGAAAAAAAATACTTCTTCTCGAATTATAAAGACTTTAATGTCTTGATCCCAGCAATAGCCTAGGCTGGGAAATTCCTCCTATCCAATTTTCTGAGAGATGTTGCTGGCTTAGCAATGTTTTCTATTATTCTTTATCATTTCATATATGATCATCTTTTTCAAGTGTCATTGGGTTTGTGCTACAGACTTTGATGTTTAAGCCTTGGCATTTTTAGCCGGGGCAGTTTAAATAATGAGATTACTAACATCCATTCGTTAAATTTTAAAATAACATCATGAATCATATCATAGCAAAAACAAATGCAACTCCAATAATTATTACAAGAGGTATTTACGATTTATTAAAAGTGTTTGTCAATAAGAAGAAATTGAGTAAACATAACGAGCTAAAATTAGAACAAGAGCTGAAATATGCACACCAAGTACTGAGAAAAAATTTACCAGACAAAATTGTCGATTTAAATAAAATGGTAAAAGTGAAAGAAGTTGGAAGTGATTTAGAAAGCACTATCAATTTAGTATCGCCTCAAAAAGCAAGACGAAAGCACAACACGGTTTCTATTTTGTCGCCAATTGGCATCGCCTTATTAGGTTATGAAGAAGGTGCTATACTTAGTTGGGAAATGCCTGAAGGAATAAAGTCTTACGAAATTCTTGAGGTGTCTAAAATAGATCTTTAAGCATTTGTAATAGTCTATGCCTAAGTGCATAGACTATTTTTCTTTTATAGCACCTACCATTTTCTCGGTAACTAGTTGCACATTTTTATTGCCAAAAGCGTTTCTGATGTAGTTCATTACATCTGCAATTTCATCATCACCAAAACCAGATGGCGGCATTGCATTGTTATAAGCAACGCCATTTACTGTAATAGCGCCACTCATTCCGAACTTAACGGCATGAATAGACTTCTCAGGATATTTGGTTAAAAAATCTGCTTTCGCCAAAGGTGGAAAAGTGCCTTTTATACCTTCCCCATTTGCTAAGTGACAAGTAATACAGCTTTCCTTGTAAAGTTCCTTGCCTCTTGCAATGCTTTCATTTAATTCATCTTGTTGGTTAGAGAAGAAGGCTAGCGTGTAAATAGCGCTACAGGTTATAATTGATGTAATTTTCATTTTAAGAATATTGCTAATACCTCGACCATAGTGGAGAGATCCCCTATTAATGATATAATTCAAAGATTTATTTCCCGAAAATTGAGACTGCGCTACGGTTGAAATGATTGACTATGCTTTAGGGCTAATTTTGACGATTGACCCTGTACTTTCCACGACTACATAGATATTGCCATCAGGCCCTTGCTTAACATCCCTTACCCTGCCTATTTTGTCAAAGATAATTTCTTTCTTTACCACTTTATTTCCTTTGATCACCAAATGCTCTAAGTTTTGGAATTTCAACGAGCCTACTAACAAATCGCCGTTCCAATCTTTAAACTTCAGGCTGTTTATAAAGGTCATTCCGCAGGGAGCGATTGAAGGTTTCCAGTAAATTACAGGTTGCTCCAAGCCTGGCGCTTCAGTTTTATCTGAAATGATCGAATTGTCGTAGTCGATCCCGTAAGTAATTAAAGGCCACCCATAGTTTTTGCCTTTTTGTACGATATTCAATTCATCTCCACCTTGTGGTCCATGCTCGTGCGCCCAAATGGTACCTGTAGTTGGATGTATCACTAATCCTTGTGGATTTCGGTGTCCATAGCTCCAAATTTCAGGTAAGGCATCTTTAGTTTTTACAAATGGATTGTCCGTTGGAATTTTTCCATTTTCATGCAGACGTACCATTTTACCCTGTGCTTTGCTCAGATTTTGCGAGTTTTCTTTTTGTCCACGTTCACCTAGCGAAAGAAAAACATAGCCCTTATTATCGAATAAGATCTTACCGCCAAAGTGAACACCGCCTTTTACATTTGGACTAGCTTTGTATAAATATTCGATGTCAGTTAACTGATGGTCCTTTAATTTCGCACGCATTAACGCAGTGTTGGCACCGTTGTCATCTCCAGCTTCGCCATCTTTTTTTGGAGAGGAGTAACTGATGTAAATCCAACCGTTTTCTTTATAATTAGGGTGAAGGACCACATCTAATAAGCCACCCTGTCCGCGATAGTAAACTTTTGGAATGCCAGAGATTTCCTGTGGATCTAATTCTCCACCTTTTACAATGCGTAATTTACCACGTCTCTCAGTGACTAATACTCGCCCATCAGGTAAGAACGCCATCGCCCATGGCATATTTAAGCCTGTAACAATAGTTTCAGATTTTAGGTCTTTTTCATTAAGATCTACATTGTTAGAGGAAATATTGCGGTAGCTCATTAAAAGCCCAGAAATAGCTAAGGCCACTAGCATAACAGATAATTTTAGTGAATGCTTGGCGAGTTGAAGTTTCATATGTTGCTATTGATAGTTTCTTTGTCAATTTTCCTTAAAGATATTAAAATAGGACGTAGATAGCTAGATGTAAAAGGAGCTTTACAAAAAAAGGCAAGAATTAATTCTTGCCTTTAATGAGTTATTGACCGCGTTTGCGCTCGTTATCCTTGTTAGAGGTTTGATCTGAGCGTTGCCCACCAGCGTTGGTGATACCATTCATTCGCTTTGCTTGCTTCGTGTCGTGATGTGCTCTATCGGCGATGGAGTCATTATGCATAGAGCCATTATTTTTTGGAAGATCTGTATTTTTCATCGTTTTAAATTTTAAGTGATTAAAAATAGATTTAATAACATAACCCCATAACTCCCTATTTGGTTTTTATAAAAAGGAAAAACCCCCGATAAGCAATTGCTTATTGGGGGCTTCGATCTATGTTGAAACCGACGTATCGGTTAGAATTTTAGTCCCAAACCAACTTGGAAACCTTGGTTTTTAAATTCTGGAGTGGTCGTAGATCCATTCTCGTTATTTTTTTGGAAATCTAAGCTGTAACGGCCATAGATACCTACTCTATTGTTTACATCGAATCTTGCACCAATTACACCACCTAATAAACTCTTTTTAAAGCGGTCAGACTCATCTTCTACAATTTTTTGTTGCGCTGTACCAAATCCATTCTCGAATTTATTACTGGTAGACATCAAAAATGAAACCTGTGGTCCAGCTACGACGTTAAAACCTTCAGCCAATTTGATACTTGCTAAAATTGGCACGTCAATAAAATGGGTAGTCTGGGTGAATTTTCCTAAACTAGACTCTAGCTTGTAACCTTTAGTTGAATACAATAACTCTGGAGTAAAAGCTAAATTTTCTAATAACTTAATGTCTAAAGTAACACCAGCGTTGAAACCTACTAAATAATCGGTTTTAAAATCGTTGTTGCCATCATCTTTAATAATATTTGAAAAACTTGCTCCCCCTTTAATACCAAATCTGATAGGAGCATCTGTTGATTGAGCGTTTGCCGTAAGACCTGTCACGAACAAGCCTAATGCTAGGATAAGTATTTTCTTCATTGCTTTAATTTTTATATAGAAGCTTTTAAAATTAATAGGTAGCCTCTTGATTCTGGATGATCTCTTTCAAATAAATGTGCCAAATGAAAAAAATGTTTAGCGCTATAATTATGTTTTTCAACTTTTTTTAGTGTTTAAATGTCATGTTTTCAGTAGGTTATAATTTTTATTCAATATGTATTTAACAGCTGTTTCATAATAAATGTAGTGTATTGAAAATGATACAGTTTGGTTTTGAAATCGTTTACGCTGTATTTTATATATACCGTTTGATAAAATGTGCTGCAAAATAATTGGCAAGAACGAATTGATTACGCATCTTTAAAGGATTTTCCGCAATAACCTGCAATTGTAGAAAAGACCAACAAAATTTTCGACACAAAAATGAATAAGAAATTTCTTTACGCATTCGCTATAGTTTGCCTTTTAGCCACAGGGAAAGCCAATGCCCAACAACCATCTTACCTAGATTTATTGAAACAGCAGCCAATTTGGGTAGATTCTGTATTTAATAAATTAAGCACAAGACAAAAGATTGCACAGTTGTTTTTTGTAAGAGCGCACACAAATTTGAGTAAGGCTTATCAAGATTCTGTCGGTAAGGTGATCAAAAGAGAGAAATTAGGTGGTGTGGTATTTTTTCAAGGTGGGCCAGTTAGGCAGGCGGTTTTAACTAATAAATATCAGAGTAAATCTAAAATTCCTCTAATTATTTCTATTGATGGCGAGTGGGGATTGGGCATGCGTTTAGATAGCACCATTTCTTATCCCTATCAAATGGCTTTGGGCGCAGTTCAGAACAAAGAACTGTTATATAAAATGGGTTTAGAAGTTGCTAAAGACTTCAAACGAATAGGCATACAAATGAATTTGGCGCCTGATGTTGACGTAAACAATAATGCTAAAAATCCAGTAATTAATTTCCGATCTTTTGGAGAAAACAAATACAATGTGGCTGAGAAAAGTGCGGCTTACTTAAGAGGCATGCAAGAGGGCGGTTTATTAGTAAGTATTAAACACTTTCCTGGTCATGGAGATACGGATGTAGATTCTCATTACGATTTACCACAATTGAAGTTTTCTAAAGAGCGTTTGGATACGCTAGAGCTTTACCCATTTAAAGAGTTGATTAAAAAAGGTGCTGCAGGTGTAATGATTGCGCACATGAATATACCATCATTGGATGCTACACCAAATTTACCATCAACGCTATCAAAACCGATTGTTACTGATCTGCTTAAAAATGAATTGGGTTTTAAAGGCTTAATTATCTCTGATGCCATGGATATGAAAGGCGTAACCAAGTTTTACAAAGATGGCGAGGCAGAAGTGATGGGGATTATTGCTGGAAATGATATTTTAGAGCTTGCCCATGATACCAAACAAGCAGTTAAGAAGATAAAAGAAGCCATAAAAGACCAACGTATTAGCATGGAGCGCATTGATGAGAGTGTGAAAAAAGTGCTAACGGCGAAATATTGGGCAGGTTTAAACGTAAAACCACAGATTGATGAAAATAATATCATCGAAGATATCAACCGTCCGGAAAGTCAGGCATTGGTACAGCAATTAGCTGATGCCAGTATGACTTTGCTAAAAAGCCGTGATGGTATTGCTGGTTTAACTCCTAAGAAAAGAATGGTAATCATTAATGTGGGGACAGCTCAAGCAACAACGTTTCAGAATGAATTAGTGAGTACTTACAAGAATTCGATTGCTTTTAACGTAGATAAAAATGCGAATGCAACTACGGTAGCTGGGATCATTAAACAGATCAAGGATGATGACCAAATTGTGTTAGCAATTGTCGACACAAGAAATCGCCCTGGAAATAACATTCCTTTGGGTAAAGATGCGAAAGATTTGATTATGACTTTGTCTGCCAGAAATGCCATAATTGCTTTTTTTGCAAATCCATACAATTTGGCAAATATACCAGGAATTGAAATGGCTAGATCTATTTTAGTAGCTTATCAGAGAGAAGATTTTATGCAGAAGGCAGCCGCTTCCGTATTTACTAAGAAATTATTGCCAACAGGTAAATTGCCAGTTTCGGTAAATGATATCTTTAAGTATGGTGATGGCTTGTAGAAATTCTAAATCATTAAAGAAGCGTTCAGTTTTAACTGGGCGCTTTTTTTTTGCAGCAAAATTTTCCTGCCGTTATGTCCCAGAAGTCCGGCTTTTGGCTTTACTGCGTTGGCAAACACATAGGTTTGCCAAACGTGTTCGCTGAAATTGGGGTCATTTAACTTGGGCTTTACACGAACCAATTTCATTCTTGTAGCAACGCTAATATCCCGTCATTGCCAGCTCGACTGGCAATCGTAATACGATTAAAGATAGGGTTCAGTTTATTTTAACTATGAAGACACGAAGAACACAAAGGTTAATTAAAGCACTATTCCGCTTTTGTTGGCGTCACCGCCAACGAGTTTGGCGATGGATATTGTTAATCTAATTGCTTAAGAATAAGGTACGCGTTCGCGGGTACGCCAATGTGGGGAGGGAAATTTGGTTGGATTTGAAATAGATTGCTTTTTAGCCCACGATTTTCGTGGGTTAGATGTGTTTTTAGGGAAATTTTAAGGTTTGCACTTAGATATTTTTGATAGTAGCACAGTTTTGTGTTAACTAGACCCGACCGAAGGGGAAAGCCCACAGTCGCGATTTTTCATCGGGACGAGGACTTGTACCAAAGGGCGGGACTTTCTGTACCTATAGAAATGTAAAATTGCTTTTCCCCCCCAAAAAAAAATCCTGCTCTATTGAACAGGATTAGTATTATTTCGCCAAGCTCAGATTTACTGCCTTATAAGTCCAGTTTTTAAGGAAATCTGTAATCAGTTTTACGCTGTGACCTTTCCCCTCCTCCAAATAAGCTGAGTTTTGAATATGAAGCACTTCACCATCTCCATCTAAAATCAAAAATACTGGAAAACCGAAACGGCCAGGATTTTTAAGCCTCTTCAGTACCGCTTCGTTTTTATTTTCTGGACTGTAATTCACTAAAACTGTTTCGAAGTTAGTGTTTAAGTAGTTTTTCAACTCAGGAGTTTCTTCTACCAAGTTGTGGAAACGAATACACCAAATGCACCAGTTTCCACCCACTTGTACAAATACGTGTTTGTTTTCTTTTTTGGCTTTGGCTGCGGCAGCATCTAAATCTGCCTGAGCATTTGCTGTTGGATTATAAATTTTAATACCAGCACGCTCAACCTTGGTTTGAGTTTGTGCAGAACTTGCAAAGCCTACGCTCATGGTAATCAAAAGAAATAGGAATCTCTTCATCATTTTAATCTAGTTAAATAATAATGAAGCAAATATAAGTGTTTAAAAATAGACTACTGTTTTTGTAGAGTAAATTTTTTTTACGATGTTGATTGCTATCTTTGCCCTAATGAGCATGTTTTTAGATATCCACACCCATCGAACGAAACAAGTGCAGGAAGTTTTAGCTATTCAAAGTCTTTCTTTATCGGAACGTACTTTTTTAGCAATGCCGAAGACCAAGCCTATTGCTATTGGTATCCATCCATGGTATGGGAAATTGGATGAGCTGTCTAAAAACATGAAATATTTGAACGTTTTGGCTCGACAACAAAATGTAAAGCTAATTGGTGAATGTGGTTTGGATAAGCTTAAAGGCGAAGCAATAGGAAATCAGCTGAAAATACTGGAAGCGCAGCTAGCACTAGCTGACGAACTGCAAAAGCCTGTGATTTTACATTGCGTAAAAGCATTTGATGAGCTGATTGCTTTGAAAAAGCATTTGCAACCAAAGGTGCCGCTGATTATTCACGGTTTCAATAAAAAACATGAAATGGCACAACAGCTCTTCCATCAAGGATTTTACTTGTCGTTTGGTGCTGCAGTTTTAAAATCTGAAGAAGTGGCTTGTGCTTTAGCGAGCACAGATATCCCATTTTTCTTAGAAACTGACGAAGCCGAAATTGACATTGAAACTATTTATACTAGAGTGGCTGAAATAAAGAAAATAACCGTTGATGAACTGAAAGATGTTATTTTTGCCAACTGGAAGAAACTAGGATTATTATAATATGTTAAGGGTTACGAGTTGTGAGTTACGGGTTTATACGCCTAAACCTGCAACGTATAACTGGTAACTCAGAACTCTCTACTTTTGAATTTTAACTTAAATAAATGTCTGATTTAGCTTGGTTATCGCGTTCTGCATTATTGGTGGGCAACGAAGGAATTGATTTGTTGCAACAAAAACACGTATTGGTAATTGGATTGGGAGGTGTGGGCTCTTTTGCCGCAGAATTTATCTGCCGTTCTGGTGTTGGCGAAATGACCATTGTAGATGGTGACGTAGTTGACCCAAGTAACAGAAATAGACAATTGCCAGCTTTGGCGACCAATCACGGGGTCAGCAAAGCTGAAATTATGAAAGAACGCTTGTTGGCGATTAATCCTAAGTTAAAATTACATGTGGTGCAAGATTTCTTAACTCCGCAAAGATGTAGGGAAATCCTCACAACTAAGTTTGATTATGTGATGGATTGCATTGATAGTATTACACCCAAAGTGACTTTATTATCTACCGCTTTACAATTTAATTTGCCAATTGTAAGTTCAATGGGCGCTGGCGGAAAAATAGACCCGACTAAAATTCGAACAACTTATCTGCCTGACACCTATCAATGTGTTTTCGCACAATACGTACGTAAACGATTAAAAAAATTAGGTAATGCAAGCACTATAAAAGCGGTTTTTTCCATTGAAGAAATGATGAAAGAATCACTGATCATGACAGACGGCTCTAACTTCAAAAGATCTGCTTATGGTACGGTTTCTTATTTGCCAGCAGCTTTTGGGGGTGTTTGTGCCTCTGTAGTCATCAGAGATTTATTAGGGTACAAGGTGGATATTGAAAAACGACCAGAGCGGATCAATAAAAAGGCAATTGCTAAAGCCCAAGAGAAAGGCGAAAAGAAATCTTAAATATTCTTGTTTGAAGTAACTTTTATTTCTGATAAGGCTCACTTTTCATCGGCTGCGCGGATGCTAATTTGGCACTATGCAAAATCAGATGATACGAGTTACAAAAGAGTTTACTTTCGATATGGCGCATGCGCTGTTTAATTACGATGGACCCTGCAAAAATATCCATGGGCATACCTATCGTTTACAGGTTACGGTTTCAGGATACGCCAATCAAGACCCACAGAACGTAAAATGTGGTATGCTGATAGATTTTGGGAAGCTTAAACAAATCGTTAATCATAAAATTATCGACAAATATGACCACGCTTTGGTACTCAACGAAGCTGTTCCCGCATCTTTAAGGGCAAGCTGCTATGCTATTTCTGAGAAAGTATTTTTTGTTGCATTTCAGCCAACTTGTGAAAATTTATTACTTGATATGAAGTTCAATTTACAAGCTGCCTTTGAGAATGACGGATTTATTTTACAAGCAATTCGTTTGTATGAGACACCAACCTCTTGGGCAGAATGGCGGAAAGAAGATCAGCCTAAGTCTTTTCAATAAGTTTGTTGATTGGTGGAGTTTGGTTAACTTCACGTCATGGCAGTCAAACCACTTAAAATACTTCAAGCATCGGCCGGTTCTGGTAAAACATTCAGTTTAACAGCACATTATCTTACCCTGCTTTTTAGTGGCGATAATAAATACCGGGAAATTTTAGCAGTAACCTTTACCAACAAGGCTACCGAAGAGATGAAAACTCGTATTCTGGAAGTGCTTAAAGGCTTTGCCATGGGAGATGCTTCGAAGAAAATTGAGGATTACAGAACGATTGTTTTATCTGCACATCCTGATTTGACTGCAGAAGAGTTAAAGCTCAAAGCCGATAAAGTATATCGTAGAATTCTACACGATTACAGTCGCTTTGCAGTGAGTACCATTGACGGTTTTGTGCAAAAGGTAATTAGAGGTTTTGCTTTCGAGTTGGGTTTAAATGCCGACTACACCTTGGAGATGAACTACGATAAGGTGAAAGACGAGTTGGTTCAAAAACTAGATGAGAGTTTAAATCACAATCAGCAACTACTACAATGGATTATCGATTTGGCTTTAGAACGCATTGGCGAAAATAAAAGTTGGAATTACAAATCAGAACTCGTTAACTTAATTAGCGAAGTTTTTAAAGATAGTTATGAAGTTTTTGAAATGTCAATTAACTCATTGGGCTTATCCAGCTTAGATGAACTTTTCAAAAACTACATCAATGTTACTAAAACTGAAATTAATCAGTTTCAAAATAGATTAAAAGAACTTGGATCATCAGCTTGGCAGGTATTTGAAAACCACGGTATTTTAGTAGAGCAACTGAAAGGGAAATCCAGAAATGGTTTATTAAAGGTTCGCAATATTGCAGATGGGGATTTTTCTAAACTAGATGCTGTTTTTAAACTCATTGATGAACCAAACGAGTGGTTTCAAAAAGGTGTTGATTTGCCTGGTTTCTATAGCGAACTGAATGCACAATTAGTTGGCATTAAAACCTATCATGAGCAAAATTTAGCGACTTATAGCTTATCCATAGCATTTAATAAAAACCTTTATTATTTACGTTTAATGCAAGAAGTTGCCGTCTTGTTAAGCGATTACCGCAACGAAAATGATAATTTACTTATCAGCGATGCGCAAAAACTGATTACCGGAATTACGGATGATGCTGGCGATAATCCCTCCTTTATTTGGGAGAAGGTTGGTAGTAAATACCGGAACTTTTTGTTCGATGAATTTCAGGATACTTCCGTTAATCAATGGAAAAGCTTTAGATCAATTTTGTCTAACGCCATTGCATCGCCGAGCCAAAAACACATTGATAATTTAATTGTTGGCGATACCAAACAGTCGATTTATCGTTGGCGTAATGGCGACTGGAATATCCTGCATCAACAAGCCAAACATGAAATTGGCGAACATAATGTATTTGATGATCATCTAGAAGAGAATTACAGAAGTACTGAAAATATCATCGAGTTTAATAACTATTTGTATCAATCTTTGCCTTTGGTGGTACAAAGTCAGCTGAACACGAACGTTACCGAAAAATCTGATGAGCTTTTAGCTTGGTGGGATGAAAATGGCTATAGCGATATTGTAACTTCGGTTTATGGAAAAGCGAAACAAAAATTATCACCATTTACAAAGCCTGGCGGCACTGTAAAAGTAAAACGTTTTGGCAAAGCCGATGCAGGAGAAGATATAGAAAGGTTCACCGAAACAGCTTATCGCGAAATTGCTCTGCAGGATGTAATCAACGAAATTAAAATACTTCAAGCTGAGAAAGCATATCAGGCTAAAGACATGGCGATATTGGTGCGATCCAATTTCGAGGCTATGCTTTGCGTAACTCGATTGATGGAGCAAAATATCCCAGTTTTATCTGGGGAAGCCTTGATGGTGGCCAATAACGATGCCGTAGATTTGATTATCGATACACTAAAAATTTTAGTGGGCATAGATAAGCAAACGGCACTATATAAAGCCAACTGCATTTCACTTTATCATCGTTTACAGGGTAAAGAGCTATCGCCGAAAGCTTATTTGAGCTTAACGGGAAAGTCATTAACTGATTTATCCGCGTTGCTTCCAAAATCGCTTTGTGAAAATTGGCAAAACTGGATGCAATTGCCGTTAATTGAGTTGGTTGAAAACCTGGTTGATGCTTATGATATTGCGGGGTTAAAACAACATATTCCTTACTTGCTTGCTTTTAGAGATTTGGTTGCCAATGCGACTAGAATGGGCGAAAAAGGTATTGTTAACTTCCTCACTTGGTGGGATGAAGATGGAGTGAAAAAATCATTGCCGTCGCCAGATGAAGCCGATGCAGTACAAATTATTACCATTCATAAATCTAAAGGTTTAGCGTTTAGAGCAGTTTTTGTACCGTTCTGTAATTGGGATTTGAAAACTAAAGCCAACTCTATTTTTTGGGTTTCGGCGGTGGAAACTGCCTATAAAGAATTAGGAGGGATTCCGCTGAAATTTGAAGATGATCTCAGTAACTCTAGTGTGGCTAGGGCTTATTATAAGGAAGTTTTAGATAGCAATCTGGATGCACTCAACATGTTGTATGTAGCTACAACGAGGTCTAAAGATTATTTGTATCTGTCGGTAATGGAGAAAAAAGATACCTCAAATGTTACTTCGGTTGGAGATGCACTTGGTCAAGTAATTAGTCAGCTCAACACAGGTGAAGAAGAGGGTTTTGATGCAACAAATCGATACGAGATCATAGCTGATGTAATTGAGCCTGTGAAAGTTGACGAAAACAATAGCTTCGAATTGCTTGAATACCCAACCACGAATCGTTTGTCTGCTTTATATGTACCATCTCAGGACAAACATTTACAACATGTGCTCAATATTGAGCAGTCTGGACGAGTTGGTTCTATTAAGCACGAAGTTTTGGCAAATGCAACTACCAAGCAAGAAGTAGAAGATTGCTTAAAAGAAATGTTAATCAGTGGAATAATTGCAAAGGATGAATTTGAAAGTTTAAAAGAAGGTGTGATGGAGGTGCTCGACCATCCAGAACTGAAAGCAATTTTAGCGCAATCTACAGAGAACATCATTGAGAAAAATATCATTGATGCAGAAGGAAAATTGCATCGACCTGATCGAATTGTGGTGCATGCCGAAGGTGTAACCATTATCGATTATAAGTTTACTTTAGAACAAACCAATCAACACATCGAGCAAATTTTAAACTACAAAGATTTGCTAGCTCAAATGGGTTTTGAAAAGGTGAAAAGCTTTTTGTTTTATGCAGTAACGCAGGAGTTGAAGGAGGTTTAAAACTGGTAATTTGAGGTGTGCTTGCTAAAAGTATTTGAGTATGAGAGAGATATCTTCCGTTGAACAATTTGATTTTATTAGTGAAATTAAAGCTAAAGTTAGGCAGGCGCAGTACGATGCACTGAAAGCCGTGAATGTTGCATTGATTAACTTGTATTGGGAAATTGGAAAATCAATTACTGAAAAGCAAAGCCTGAATTGGGGTAAAGCTGTGGTGCCAACATTGTCGGCAGAATTGCAAAAAGAATTTCCTGGCCTGGGTGGTTTTTCAACTACTAATCTCTGGTTAATGGCGCAATTTTACGCCGAATATCATGTTGATGAAAATCTCCAACCACTGGTTGGAGAAATTAGCTGGACAAAACAGATAGCAATTTTAAACAAATGTAAAGATAGTTTGGAGCGCCAGTTCTACATTCTCTCTACTAAAAAATTCGGTTGGACAAAAAATGTATTAGCTCATCAAATTGAAAATAAAACGTATGAAAAGTACTTGCTAAGCCAAACTAATTTCGATAGTACTTTACCTGATAAAATCAGAAATCAAGCTGTTTTAGCAGTTAAAGATGAATATACTTTTAGTTTTTTAGGCCTTGCAGACGAACACTCAGAGCGAGAACTAGAAAATGCTTTAGTGCAAAATATTCGCAATTTTTTGCTAGAAATGGGTCACCAATTTACGTTTGTAGGAAATCAGTTTAAAATTGAAGTTGAAGAGAAGGAATACTTTGTCGACTTACTTTTGTATCATCGTCAGCTCCAATGTTTGGTAGCAATTGAACTAAAAATTGGCGAATTTATGCCTGAATATAAAGGTAAGATGGAATTTTACCTCACCTTACTGAACGAAAAAGTGAAGATGCCAAATGAAAATGATAGCATAGGTATCATTATTTGCAAAGAGAAAAACAGAACGGTAGTGGAGTATTCTTTAAAAACTGGCCAACAACCGATTGGCGTGGCGTGCTACAATACGTCAACACAAATACCGAAAGACTACGAAAAGTTACTTCCTGATCAAAAATCAATTTCAGAGAAGTTTGAGAAATATTTTCAGTGAGATTGTAGTTCAAATTGTAATTCGTCAATCTAAATCGTAAATTAAATGACCCCATTTTTAAAAGAAGTAGCTCAAGATTTAGTCGCCAAATTTGGCGATGATTTACAATATTGTGCCATTGTTTTTAACAACAACAGACCGGCTACATATTTGCGTAAATATCTGGCAGATATTATTCGGAAGCCATTTTTTAGTCCATCAATTTATACTATTCAGCAGTTTTTTGCAGGTAGCGTAAAAGAGAAAACTGCCGATTTCTATTTGCAGTTTTTTACGCTGTTGAAAGTGTATAATCAACTATTAAAGGAAGAAGGTTTGCTGCCAATGAAAAGCAGTCAATTTTTTCCTTTGGCAAAAATAATGCTGAGCGATTTTGCGCAAATAGATAACGATTTGGTGGATGCAGATAAGTTGTATCAAGAGATGGAAGAAGTGGCTGAAATCAACCTCGAATTCGATTATCTTTCTAAGGAACAATACGAGTTTTTAGCACAGTTTTGGCAATCGTACAGCGAAGGAAAGCATAAAAAACAACAAGAACTTTTCATTAAAATGTGGCGTAGAATGCCGAAGCTCTACCATCGTTTTAAAGAAGAATTAAAAGCGCAAAATTACATCACCAACGGACAAGTTTATCGCCATTTAGCGAACACAGATTTAGCGGCTTTAGATTTTATCCAGTCTTTTGAAAAAGGCAAAATTATCTTTGTTGGATTTAATGCACTTACTCGGGCCGAGGCAAAAGTTTTTACACAATTGCAAGAAGCAGAAAAAGCTTTGTTTTACTTCGATACCGATGCTTATTATGTGGAAGACGAACTACAGGAAGCAGGTTTGTTTTTGCGTAAAAATCTCAATCAACTTGGGCTGAAAAACGTTTTTGAAAATCATAAGAACACTTTTAGTACTGAACAACATTCGGTCAATGTTTACAAAGTGCAAGGGCAAAGTGCGCAAGCTAAAATCTTAAATCAGGTAATCAATGTTGATGAAAATAGCGAAGAGGAAATTGGAACAACTGCTATTATTTTAGCTGATGAAAGTTTGTTGATGCCTGCTTTGCAAACCGTTGATGATCAGTTAGATTTGAATGTTACAATGGGCTTTGCCTTGGCAAGCTCTACGGTTTTTGGCTTGGCAGATTTATGGCTAACGACCCAGCTAGAGCTGAAAGAAGCCGACAAAGTAACTTACCAAACCTTGGAAGCTTTTGTCACGCACCCACTTACTGGATTGACTTCAAAATTGAAAGCAAATATTCAAGAAGCACTGCTAAAAGACAATGTCATAAACATCGATTTAGCTCGGTTGCAAAAGCAAGGTGGTATTTTCGAAAAATTCTATCACAAAGTGGATGAGCCACCAGAATTGGTAAACGAACTGCTCAACGTGATGAGGTTCCTGCTCACCCGCCTATCATCGCAAAAATCATTAAAAAAGATCGATGCTGATTTGTTCGTGAAAACGATAGAAGAACTAACCCGACTAAATGATACGCTAAAGGATTTTATAAAGGATGAAGAATATCACTTCGTTGTACAACTTATTCAAAAATCTTTGCAAGCTGTTTCGGTTCCTTTAAGCGGCGACCCTTTGAAAGGTATACAAATGATGGGGCTATTGGAAAGTCGTAATTTGAACTTTGATAACATTGTGTTTTTAGGTTTTAATGAAGGAATTATCCCTAAAACATCTATCGGAAATAGCTTCATTCCAGATGGGATTCGTAGAGCTTATGGCCTGCCTGTATTAGAGAATTTAGATGCTATTTCTGCCTATATGGTCTACAGACTATTGCAGCGGGCGAAAAATATCAATTTTGTCTATAATAGCTTAACGGATGAGAGTAATACAGGAGAAGTTAGTAGGATTTTGAAACAATTGGAATATGAAAGTAACTTCGAATTCAGGTATCAAGCATTGAATCTGCCAGTGAGTACAGAACCGAAATATAGCTTGGAGATTGATAAAAAGGATGAAAGCATCCAAAAAGCACTAAAAAGATACCTTGCAGGTGAGAAGGTTTTATCGCCATCTGCCTTAACGATGTACATTTCTAATCCAATAGATTTTTTCTTCCGCTACATTGCAGAAATTAAAGAACCTGAAGAGGTTACTGCGGTGATAGAGGCCAATCAGATCGGTTCCATTTTGCATAAAGTGATGGAGTATTTCTATGAGGAAGAGATCAATAAAGTAGTAACGCCGGAAATCATCAAGTTAAAAAGAAAAAGTATTAAATCTTTGGTTTCAAAATCGTTCAACTTTGTAATGACTAACAAAGAAGAAAGTACGTTAGAATATTCTGGAATGCAGAAAGTGATTTTAGCTATTGTAGAGGCTTATGCTGACATCATTTTAAATAGAGACGAAGCTGATGCGCCTTTTACAATTTTAAGTTTGGAAGAAAAAATCAGCACTGAGCTGGAGTTCGAGTTAAATGGTAAAAAGGAGCAAGTAAAGTTGTTCGGATTTATAGATAGGGTAGATGAAAGAAATGGTGTAACTCGTATCGTCGATTATAAAACTGGAGGAGATAAATTGACTTTTTCGGCGATAGAGAAGCTTTTTGATACAGATGGCAAAAGTATTAATAAGGCTTTAATCCAAACTTTAATTTACACTTACGCCTACGAAAGGCAGTCGGGCAGAACAGGTGTAGAGCCTAATCTTTTCATTGTCAAGACCATGGCCGATGGCAAGGTGCATTTTAACTCGAGAAAGTTGGTTTTATCAGATGCTTATCTGGAAGAAGTAAAGCCCTTATTTTTAGAAGAACTGAAAGCTAAAGTTGAGGAGTTGTTTGATGTAAATGTGCCTTTTAGAGCCAGTCAAGTACCAGATAATTATACCTATTCTATTTATAAGACTTTGTTTGGGGTTTAGTTGTGGCTAAAGCCAATATGTCTTGATGCTATTTTGTCCGTTGGCCGAAGCCAACGGCAATGAAGAAATTTCAGCATTAGATTATACAATTGCATTTTTCCATGCAAGGGCGTAAACCAATTCATTGTCTCCAGCTTTAGCTGACAGATAGAGGAATAGAAAAGGCTTTAGCCACATTCATCGCTTTAGAAGAAATTCACTATCTTGTTTATGCCAAATGAAAAACTATGTCATATATCAGAATTTGGATACATTTAGTATTTGCTACTAAAAACAGAGAACCATTATTGTCTAAAGAAATCAGATATAAAATTCAAGAACACATCATTCAAAATTGTAAGGAAAAGGCAATTTATTTACAAGTCATTAATGGTTACACAGACCATATTCATTGCTTAATATCATTAGGTAGAGAACAAAGCATAGCCAAAATTGCGCAGCTCATAAAAGGAGAATCGTCTTTCTGGATCAACAAACATAAGCTAACTGAAACTCAGTTTATGTGGCAAGATGATTACTTTGCCGTTTCAGTAAGCGAATCAATATTGCCCAAAATAATTGCATACATTAAAAACCAAGAGCAGCATCACGAGAAAAAATCTTTTGAAAGCGAAGTGGATGAGTTTGTTTCCAAATATGGTTTTAAGGTTTCAAGTAAGTAAATTAGCTATGCTCATTACCGTCTGCTTTAGCTGACGGTTAAACCGTAAATTCAACTCATGTTAAATCTAAATTTCCAACCATTTCCAGAACTCAAAACCAAACGTTTACTATTAAGGCAAGTGCTACCAACAGATGCCGAAGCACTCATGAGAATTAGAGGTAACGAAGAAGCTATGCGCTACATCCCGAGGCCTCGAGCAAAAACATTAGCAGATGCTTTGGCTACTATAGAAATATTAACCAATGGAATTAATGATGGAAAATCCATCAATTGGGCAATTACCAATGTCGAAAATCCAGCAGAAATTTACGGAATGATTGGCTTTGTGAACTTCTATCCAGAACTGGGCAAAGCTGAAATTGGTTACATGCTACATCCAGATTATTGGGGAAAGGGTTACGTGCCAGAAGCAGTTCTAGAAGTAGAAAAATTCGGGTTCGAGCAAATCAACCTTCAAGCTATAGAAGCCAAAATAGACCCACGTAATGATAACTCGAGAAAAATCCTGAATAGGAATAACTATCAATTCGATAAATTGGTACAAAAAGAAATCGTTTTTCAGGACGAGGAATTAGACTCCGAATATTTCATCAAATATAAATAATCAACCATGCTACAAACCGCTATACCAATTCTTGCCTCGCTAAACGCTGATGAAACCATTAAGTTCTATACTGAAAAATTAGGTTTTGCCTTTCATCATAACTGGGATGGTTATCTAATTTTCAGTAAGGATGAAATTGAAATACATTTGTGGCCAACTACCGATGAAGAAATTCCAAAATCGACAGGCTGTTATGTAAGAGTAACACAGGTAGAGGAACTTTTCAAGGCATATAAAGAACAATGTGTTGTCCACCCCAATGGAACACTAGAAATCAAACCTTGGGGCATGCGGCAGTTCTCCATTTTAGATAACAATGGAAATATTATCCATTTTGGCGAACGCACGAATGGAGATTAAAATTATAATTTCAGATTTTCATTTGGCAAATCAAACATTTCAAAACATTTTCTATCGCCCAAAGGCAAATAATAATATTACAATTATGAGCTTTTCTAACCTTTGCAAAGCAATAAACTAATAATTATATTTGCCTTCGTTAATTTCAACAAAACAATGAGAGAAATCCAATTCAGAGAAGCATTACGCGAAGCATTGAGCGAAGAAATGCGCAAAGACGAGAACGTTTTTTTAATGGGCGAGGAAGTTGCGCAATATAATGGTGCCTATAAAGTTAGTCAGGGTATGTTAGATGAGTTTGGCGACAAACGTATCATCGATACACCAATTGCCGAGCTAGGTTTTGCAGGTATCGGAATTGGAGCTGCAATGAACGGTCTTAAACCAATCGTTGAGTTCATGACTTTCAATTTCTCATTAGTAGCAATCGACCAAATCATCAATTCGGCAGCAAAAATGTTGTCAATGAGCGGTGGTCAGTTCTCAGTGCCTATGGTTTTCCGTGGCCCAACTGGTAACGCAGGTCAGCTAGGTGCACAACACTCACAAAACTTCGAGAACTGGTACGCAAACTGTCCAGGTTTAAAAGTAGTGGTTCCCGCTACCCCATATGATGCTAAAGGTTTGTTAAAACAAGCAATCTTGGATCCAGATCCAGTAATTTTCATGGAATCTGAAGTAATGTACGGTGATAAAGGTGATGTGCCTGCAGAAGAATATTACTTAGAAATTGGTAAAGCTAATGTGGTTAAAGAAGGTACAGATGTAACTATTGTAACTTTCGGTAAAATGTTAACACGTGTAGTAAATCCAGCTGCCGAAGAATTAGCAAAAGATGGTATCAATGCAGAAGTTATCGATTTACGTACCGTTCGTCCAATTGACTACGCAACGATCATCAATTCTGTGAAGAAAACTAACCGTTTAGTAATTGTAGAAGAAGCTTGGCCATTGGCATCTATCTCTTCAGAAATTACTTTCAATGTACAGAAAAATGCATTCGACCACTTAGATGCACCAATTTTGCGTGTTACTTGTGCCGATGTACCTCTTCCATACGCACCAACTTTAATCGCTGCAAGTTTACCAAACGCAGAAAAAGTTGTGAAAGCGGTGAAAGAAGTAATGTATGTCACTAAATAAGACGTCTTTCTAGTAGTTCAGCTAGTAAAACATATTCAATCCCGTTCTAGAAAGAGCGGGATTTTTTATTTTTAGAAAAGCAGGTTTCAGTAGCACTTCGGTCCCTAAAGTCCCGCTTTTCGTTACAATCTTTTTGTGTGCCATTCCTGCCGTCCATTGTCATGCTGAGCTTGTCGAAGCATCAGTACAACTAAGGATTACACCCCAAAAAGTATTTCCACTTCAATCGGGTTTAAAACGCAAGGAAACTACTAATTTGAGGAGACAGATCCAAGCTTTCATAGAAGTCGTCATTGAATTAAGGAAATTAACCTTCGCTAGCGATAGCGCTTCAAATCTCCGTTCAGCTAATTTTCGGTCTCTTATTTTTCGGATTGCACAAATAAGCCAAAGCACTTACTTTGAAAGAAAAATGAGCAACCGAGAGTTTTTGTTACTTTTTGCGGTCAAAAAGTAAGAGCCCAGCGGCGGCGAGCTTAATAACCATGTTTTAATAGAATTTAGGTAACTAATTGATTGAGTTTTTACTCACTTTCGTGCCTAAAATCACTAAACCAACTGTAATTCCTCATTAATTAAAAGCTCATCCCTTGCTAATATTGTCTCAATAAATAATACATCAAAATGAGAAAAATATTAACCTTCCTATTATTCGCAAGCCTATCAATTAACGGTTTTGCGCAACAAAAAGGCGATTTCAGAATGCGTCTTAGAGCAACTGCAGTTATTCCGCAAGAAAGTGCAGACATCAGTGTCATTAAAGGAAATGTGGATATTTCCAATACAGTTATTCCAGAGTTAGATTTTACCTATTTCTTAGCAAAAAACTTTTCTGCCAATTTAATATTAGGTACGACTAAACATGAGGTAAGTGCAATTAATACTGCCTTAGGAAATGTAGATTTAGGAAAAGTATGGTTATTGCCTCCAACTTTGACATTTGCTTATCATATGCCAGTTAGTGCTCAGGTACAACCATATGTGGGTGCCGGAGTTAACTATACGATCTTTTACGGTGTTAAAAATGGTCCTGCAATTGCCGAGACTAATTACAAAAATGCTTTTGCGCCAGCCGCACAATTGGGCGTAGATTTTGATATTACTAAGAAGTTATTTCTGAATTTCGATGTGAAGAAACTTTGGCTACGCACAGATGCAACGGTAACAACTATTCCTAGCGTTGCTGGCGGTGCTACCGTAGTGGCTGACACCAAAATTGACCCTTGGTTGTGTAGCTTCGGTATCGGTATCAAATTGTAATCTTTTCAAAATCAGATATAGGCCTCATGTTTTATTAAGCATGAGGCTTTTTTATGTTATTAAATTATTGAGGCAAGCTAAATCTTACTGGGATGTTGTATTTAACACGAACAGGTTTACCATTTTTCATCCCTGGGTTCCAACGTCTACTTAATTTTAATACTCTTATGGCTTCTTCATCAGTTCCAAAGCCTAATTTTCTAGCTATTTTGATATCGGTTAGTGAGCCATCTTTTTCAATTATAAACGAAACGAAAACATTCCCCTGTATGTTGCGCTTTTTAGCCTCTTCAGGATATTTGATATTCTCGTCCAAAAATTGATAAAATTTATCGATGCCCCTGGGGTAAGTAGGAGGAGTTTCCATACTTACAAAACTGTAAACAGTTTCGTCGGGAACTGCTGTTATGGGTATCTTCGTGTTGTAGCCTTCGGAGAGCGCCAACATTTGTTCTGGAGTAGACTCACCTTTTCCTAAGGGTTTTCTTATTTCAGACGTATTTTTTAGACTTTCTGCCGCTTTTAAATCTTGTTGATATTTCACCAATAACGCTATGCCTCGTTCATCCTTTACTTTGTACATAAATGCGTCAAAAAACTCGCCGACGTTAGATGTAGAGCTAACTAAAGAAAGCGGAAAACCTAAATCACTAAATAGTTTAAATCTTAAGGCTTCTTTTTTCTCTGTGTATGGCGTTTTCTTATCTTGAGCGTAGGAGCAAAAAGATAATACTACCAAAAGTGTACTTGTGATTAACGTTAACTTTTTCATTTTTCAATATCTTACTGATGACGATTAAGGCTCAAATTTAAGAAATAATAATTTACAACTATTTGTGATATTCAAAACCTATAATAATGGGTAAATTGCAATATTATTTTACATCCCATGGAAGTCAAAGACGTAAAAATTTCTCGTAAAAAACCTATATTTCCGGTAAGCGAAGAGTTACACAAGTATTTGCGTACCTATCAGCGTGATGCCCGTTTACCTATTAAGTACGAAGACCTAAAGGCTTTTACAGAAAGCTTTCCCATCATGGATAAAGATGGGAAAGATACGCTTTGGGAAAGCCCAATTTATGCGCAAGGTCAAATTGAAGAATTGCATAATGGCTTGAAAGTGATTTACGCGAAGTTAAAAGCATCTGGTAATCTGCGTATTGTAGAACATAAGTATATCGATAGAATTGACTACTGTACTTTCGGGAATACACATCCGTTTCGTATCAGGATTGTAAATCGATTAAATGACGTTTACGATTATTTCTACGTCAAAAAAGCAGATTCATCACGAATTTATGGCTTAGAATTAGAAGAGGTTTTATCGCCAAACCAAGTTAATTATTTGGTAGATGAAGATACCATGATCGAAGAGCATATTGTAGGTTTACCTGGAGATGTGTTTAATAAAGGGAAAATCCATCAAGATGACTTTAACCCAACCCGTATCGCCAAAGAGTTCGTAAAGTTTAATGAACGCTGCTTGGTAACTTTACTGGGGGATATGCGTTCGTATAATTTCGTAGTACAAATCACTCCTGATTTTGATGATATCCAGTTCCGTATCCGTGCTATTGATTTTGATCAGCAGTTTTACGAAGGGAATATCAAAGTTTACATGCCTCAGTTTTTTAAAGAGAACTTTGCTCTCGTGAAATTATGTATGGAGCATCTCACCGAAAAAACAGTGCAGCAATATAAGCAGGAAGAACTTTCTTCAATCGTGCATCGTGTGCGCAGTGAGCGTCATCGCTTAGCAGATTTAAGGGATGTTTCTAGTAAGGAGCAGCTTACAACTCCAGAAAATATCTTGAAGTTAAAACGGAGTATGGCAGAATATTATAAAGATTCTGCGTATAAAGAATGTAAAAATATGACTGATATTATTGAGCTCAACTTGAAGAATATCATTAGGCAGGTTAAACTGTAGTGAGTAAGAAACCTCGTAGGTTTTCAAAACCTACGAGGTTTAGCATTAAGCATGCTGATCTTCGTGCACGCCTTCTGCAAATTCTTCCACCATTTTATCGTTAAAAGCTGGTAGATCTTCGGGGCTGCGGCTGGTAACTAAGCCTTGATCAACTACCACTTCTTCATCTACCCAATTCGCACCAGCATTAATTAAGTCTTTTTTAATTGAGCTGTAAGAAGTTAAAGTTCTTCCTTCAACTACTTCCGCGTCAATTAGTGTTTGCGGACCGTGACAAATGGCTGCAACTGGCTTTCCTTGTTGAAAAAAATCCCTTACAAAGCTTACTGCTTTTTCATTGCCTCGCAATGCATCAGGATTGATTACGCCACCTGGTAGCAAAAGGCCGTGAAAATCATCGGCACTTACCTCTTCTACCGTACGGTCTACAGCAATTTCTTTACTCCATTCATGATCTTTCATCCCTTTGATGCTTCCACTCTTACAAGAAATAATCTGCACATTGGCACCTTCTTCTTTTAACCTATTAAGTGGTTCAAATAATTCTGATTCCTCGAAGCCACTCTCTGATAGAATGGCGATGTTTTTATTACTTAACTTTCCCATTTTTCTTTACTTATTTAATAAAACAATCATATTAAATACAAGAATTTTGGAGGGATTGTTTTTGGGAAATGAAACTACAGGGTTTTTGCTACCGGAAAAATTTTAGGAGGCATCTTTTTTCCTACACTCCATTTCCTTACTAATGTGCTTTTTTGACCATTCTCCAAATGTTTGAATTAAAAAGTCAGCGACATCATTAAACTGTTTTTCAGTTAAGGATTTTGTTTTTAGTAGCGCTATTGTACCAGAACTCGCCATACTAACATCGTTATCGGATTCTAATATATTTAAGAGCTCGCCTATTATATCATCACTAAACAAAGTAATAGATCTAAGATAAATGGTTAAAGTTTGATAACGATAGTGTTCTACATTCGAATCTTCGCCGAGTTTGAATTGTTCAATTTGCTTAAGTAAAAGGTCTTCTGTCAAAATTCCAGAGCTAAGCCAATTTTGGGTATAATGAAGTGTCTTTAGTGCTTTTAGTGTTGTTTCGTTAAGCATTTCATAATTCCTAATCGTTCGTCCTTCTATGCTTTAAAAAGTAGAAGCCTAAGTTAAAAGCAATCACCATATGGTTAATTACATTGGCTACAAAACCATAATAGTGACTAAATATTCTAAAACGCTCTTTTAAGCTTTCACGATGTTTTTGCTTGCTCATACCGCCAACTAGATATTTGGCTACGTACAAACGTGTATTTACAATGTTAGAAGCTTTCTTCGCGATCTTGATGATCCAATCAATATCTGCGCTGTATTTGTATTTTAAATCGTAAGGTTCAGTTAGGCCACGTTTGATATATATCGCCTGATGGCTAATGCTCATGCCATATTTAAAGCTACGCCAAGAGAATGTTTCTGGTGCTTGGTGCCTGCGTTGGCCTAAGCTATTCCAATTTTCATCATACATTTCGGTTTCGCCGTAGTAGATATCTGCATTTGGAGCTGTAGAGAAAATCTTCTCTACGGTATCGAAGTCATAAATTTCATCACCAGAATTCATGAACAGCACATAATCGCCTGTAGCTTGAGCTAAACCTTTGTTCATGGCATCATAGATACCTTTATCCTTTTCAGAAATCAATTTAGCTATACGATTTTCGTATTTCTTGATGATGTCTAAGGTGCCATCTGTAGAAGCACCATCTATCAAGATGTATTCAATGTTGGAATAGCTCTGATGAAGTACCGAAAGCATGGTGCGTTCGATATCCTTTGCATTATTATAAACGATGGTAATTACACTCAGTATGGGGCTGCTCATTTCCTCGCTTTATCCATTTGGTTTAAATATAGATAGTAATGTTGTTCTGCTATAACTGCTAGGCTAAATCTAGTTTGTGCCCAAGCCCTAGCATTTTCAGAAAGTGCTTTTCTGTCCACTGTGTTCATGATCCACAAAATGCCTTCGGCAAGGCCATTAGTATCGTATAATTTGGCCAAATAACCATTATGCTTGTGAACAACTACGTCCGTAACGCCTGATGTATCAAATGCCACCACTGGAGTACTGCAAGACAAACTCTCTAAAGCCGTGTAGCCCATGCTTTCCTCAATTGATGGGAAAAGGAATACATCTGCCGCATTATAAAGTTCGACAAGTACGTTGTCGTTAGTTACTTTACCGAAAAACTTATGTGGAATGGCAATACTTTCTGCTTCTCCAACGCCATCACTACCGTAAAATAATAGCAGTAGCTTTTGGTTGCCTATTGCAGGATGCGATGACAGGTTTGCAATAGCCTCTTTAAGTTGCGTAAACCCTTTGTGCCTATCAGCAGTTGAGGGCATGTGTCCTGCAAGTATAATGAAACAATCTTGAGGGAGTCCTAATGCAGCTCTACATTTGCTTTTATCTTGAGGTACAAAGAAATCCGTATCCAGTGCATTGGCGATAAAAAAGGATTGTTTGTCTTTAGTTAAACTAGCTTTGGCAGCAGATTCTCGCATCCATTTACTTGGTGCGATAATTTGGAAATCGAGCTTCTCATAAGCCTCACTTTTCAGTTTCCAAGTTCTGTTGGATAGGTCTTTCGGATTTTTTCCGGACAAAACGGGACAACGACCGCATTCATTCAAGAAACCATCGCAATTGTACCGAACATGACAGCCACCCGTAATTGGATTGCTATCGTGTAGCGTCCAAAATATTTTCTTGTTGAAAAAATAATGTAGTTCTTGAATATTTTTAGGGGAAAAGAAACCGTGATTGATCCAATGGATATGGATAACATCTGCATTTCTTAACTCTTCAATTTCTTTAGGGGATACCCCAAATCTTTGTAGAGAAAATGGGACTGTTGTGTCTCTTAAGAACAACTTGACTAAATATCTTTCGGAAAGAATGTTGAAAATTGCTTTGCTCTTCTTAATTAAGGAACTTGCATAAGTATTTACTCCAGAGCGCTCATCGAATTGGTATAAGGTGACCACACTAGAGTCGACACCAATTGCTTTTAAAGCGCCGTTTAGCCTCAGCACGGCACGTCCAGCACCGCCATTACCGTCATATGTGTTTAAGTGTACAACTTTCAAAGCAATCAAAAATACATTTTATTGTTTAGGTTTGTAAAAACCTTTACGGAAATTGACCAAACTTATTATTATCAAAATGAAAATTACCATCTCGTTATGCAAGTTAGCTGTATTGCTTTTGTGGCTGCCTTTCTTTGCTAATGCTCAAAACCAAACCTATTTTGCCAGTTACCCCGCCCTATCTCCAGATGCACAAACAGTAGTATTTAGTTACGATGGCGACATTTGGAAAGTGCCAGTAAAAGGAGGTTTAGCCTCAAGGATGACCGCAATGCAGGGTGAAGAAATTAATCCTAAAATATCTCCAGATGGTAAATGGCTAGCTTTTTCATCTAATCAATATGGAAATTTTGATGTATACCTTATGCCAATGGCGGGTGGAGAAATCAAGCAGTTGACCTTTAACGAAGGAACCGACGAGGTTGATAATTGGAGTTGGGATTCGAAAACGATTTACTTTACATCAAGTCGCTATAATAACTACTCGAGTTATAAAGTTGGTATCAATGGCGGGACCGCAGTACGTTTGTTCGATAATTATTTTAACACTACTCATAATATTGCGGAAGCGCCAGACGGAAGTTTATTTTTTAACGATACTTGGGAGAGCAGAAACTTTGCTAACCGTAAGCATTACAAGGGCGCCTTCAATCCAGATATTCAGTCTTACCATCCGAAAACGAAGACATACAAGCGTTATACAGAATATTTAGGCAAAGATTTTTGGACTACTATTGATCAAAAAGGAAATATTTATTTCGTGTCTGATGAAGGTAATGAAGAATATAACTTATATACTTTTGTTAACGGAAAAAAGACTGCTTTAACCAAATTCGACACTTCAATTAAGCGACCGTTTGTAGCCGCAAATGGAAACACTATTGTGTTTGAAAAAGATTATCAGCTGTTCGCATATGATGTAGCGACAAAGAAAGCGGAGAAAATCAACATTAGTTCGTTTAGAAATCAAGTGCTGACCAAGGAACAGGAATATGAAGTGAAAGCTAATATTTCGAATTTCGATGTATCGCCAGATGGTAAGAAAATGGCTTTCATTTCCAGAGGTGAATTATTTGTAAGTGATGTAGAAGGTAAGTTCATCCGTCAGATTAATAATAGTGGTGAGCGGGCATTAGAGCTAAAGTGGTTGGCTGATAATAAGACAATCCTTTTTAATCAAACAGCAAATGGTTATCAAAACTGGTTTACTATAATTGGAGATGGTAAGTCGGTAGCAAAACAATTAACAAACGACAAAGCGAACAACCGTGATCTTGCTTTCAATAAAGCTAAAGCACAAGCGGTTTACCTCAGCGGTAGAAATGAGTTGCGAGTGATGGATTTGAAAACTTTCCAAAGTAAAACAGTGGTGAAAGACGAGTTTTGGGCTATCCAAAATTCTGCGCCAAGCTTTTCGCCAAATGACCAATATTTGCTTTTCACCGCTTTCCGCAATTTTGAACAAGATATTTTCGTACACGATATTAAGGGAAATCAAACCATCAATTTAACGAATACAGGCGTAACAGAAGCCAACCCGATTTGGTCGCCAGATGGGAAATACATTTATTTTACCAGTGCCCGCACTAAACCATCTTATCCTTTTGGGATGCAAGATGCACATGTTTATCGCATGGCTTTAGACCACTATGACACACCTTATCGTGCCGATAAACTTGATGAATTGTTTAAAGAAAGTGCACCAGCTGTGCCAAAAGAAACAGCACCAGCAAAGGACACTAAAAAACCTGCAGATACTGCAAAAAAGAAAGTTGAAACGAAGCCTGCTCCGAAATTAATTACCATTAATACGCAACGTATTTTAGAAAGGGTAGAGTTGGTTAGTCCGGCATTTGGTACACAATATTTGACCGATGTTTTGGCCAAGGGCGATAAAACTTACGTATTTTATTCTTCTACACACGAAGGTGTGCCGCCAAGTACCTACAGAACGATTATAGAACCCCTAGAAAATAATAAAACAGAAAAAGTAGCTCCTGGGAATTTTGGTATCGTAGAAGCGTCAGGCAAGTATTTTCTATTGTCGAGAGGTACGGTTAATAAGTATAACATTGATATCAATAAGGTGGATGCATTGGATTTAAGCTACAAATTCAGTAAAAACTTAAATTCAGAGTTTAACCAAATGTTCTTTGAAACTTGGGTGGGTTTAGACGAAAATTTCTATGATGAGGATTTTCACGGCGTGGATTGGGAAAAGATGAAAACGCGCTATGCTGCTTATTTACCCTATGTGAATAATCGTTCCGACTTGCGTATTTTACTAAATGACATGTTAGGCGAGCTGAACTCTTCGCACATGGGGTTCAATAGTTTTGGAGCAGAAGAACGCAAAACCATGAACTATGTAACTAACGAAACGGGAATCATCTTTGATAATGAAAAACCTTACCAAGTAGATAAGGTTGTAGCAAGGAGCAGCGCTGCTTTATTGGGCGGAAAAATTGCTGCTGGTGACGTACTAACTCATGTAAATGGTGTGAAAGTAGACCAATCTACGGATAGAGATTATTACTTCAGCAAGCCATCCTTAGATAAGGAAATGAATTTAACTTTTATACGTAACGGTAAAACTGTAAGTGTGAATATCCATCCTCAAAACTCTGCTACGCTGAAAATGAATTTATATGACGAGTGGATTGCCAACAATCGTAAAAATGTAGATGATTGGGGCAAAAATCGTATTGCATACTCCTACATGAAAAACATGAGTACTGGCGAGCTACAGACTTTCTTGTTAGATATGGTAGAGCAAGAAAATAGCAAAGATGCCATCATTTTAGATTTGCGATACAATACTGGTGGAAATGTACACGATGAGGTGTTGAAATTTTTGTCGCAACGTCCATATTTGCAATGGAAATATCGTGGCGGAAAACTAACGGCACAAAGTAATTTTGGTCCAGCAGCTAAACCAATTGTGTTACTAATTAACGAACAATCTTTAAGCGATGCTGAAATGACAGCGGCTGGGTTTAAGCAGCTGAAACTTGGGAAGATTATAGGAACAGAGACCTATCGATGGATTATCTTTACTTCCGCAAAAGGTTTGGTAGATGGTTCTTCATATCGTTTACCATCTTGGGGTTGCTATACTATGGATGGCAAGAATTTAGAAAAGGAAGGCGTTGCTCCAGACATTTTTGTGAAAAATACATTTGAAGACAGGTTGGTGAACAAAGATCCTCAGCTAGAACGTGCAGTAGCTGAGATCATGAAAGATTTGAAATAATATCATTGAATAGAAACTTACGAAGTTTATCAACGCTAATCTTTACCTACAGTTGAGAGCGATATCATAGACTTCGTAAGTTTATACTAAATCTATTTAAATTAACGTCTTATGAGTATCAGTTGGGGGTATTCTCCTAAAACAGAAAAATACATTCCTTTATCAGATTTTCCTGCAGATAAATATCTGATTATTGTTAGGCAGGCTATAGAAAACTTGGGCTGGAAATTAAGTCATGTTTCTGAGACTGGCATTATCGCCTATACACCACTTTCTTTCCAGTCTTATAGCGAAGAGATATCTATAAGAATACAAGCTAATTTTGCGGTAGTAAAAAGCGAGTGTGTGGGTATTCAGTTACTTTTCAACGATTATGGAAAGAATGAAGTTAACTTAGATAAGTTATTTCACGAGTTTGAGTATGTGCAATATCACCTACAAGAACAATGGGACGAGCAGGTAAAAATTTTTCGTGAATACGTAGCGCTACAAGATGATGATTACTTTGAAAGAGCTCCTTTAGCTGCAAAGAATAAGATCAAGAATATTTTTCAGCTTCTGCTACCTAGAAAAGGTTACACTGTCGCACCAATACTACTGCTGCTTAATATTTTCTTTTTCGTGGGATGGGTTTTGCTGCTATTTGTTGTTCCAATTGTTGTTTTCTATCTGAAGCATAGTCCAGAAGCAATTGGGAAGAGTATACAAAGCATTCAGTTATTAGGCTCAGTTAATAGAAAGTTGGTATTGGAAGGGGAATATTGGCGATTAATTAGCTATCAGTTTATGCACGCTTCGTTAAGACACTTGTTTTTCAACATGTATGCTTTCGTTTATTTAGGCTTAATGATCGAAAATAAGATAGGCTGGAAAAATTTCTTGCTCATTTATATTTTCAGTGGTATTTGTGGTGGGCTAAATAGCATCGCTTTTCACGAGAATATCTATACTGTTGGCGCCTCTGGTGCAATCATGGGATTGTTTGGATCGATGATGGCTTTATTGATTAATCGGTTTGTTGAGAAAAGTGCCAATAAAGCCCTGTTAGTGAGTACGGTTTTTGTATTAACGCTGATGTTGATTAACGGTAGCATTACGCCAATGGTGGATAATGCCTGTCATTTGGGTGGCTTAGTTACCGGATTTGTCATCACCTATTTACTTGTTTTCGATCACAAATGGGGTTTAAAGAAAGTCTCATCTACTTTAAAGTATGCGAATATCCTGTTCCTTTTTGGAGCCTTTAATTATGCCGTTTTTGCTTTTACACCAATCTATCAACACGAAGAATTTGCAAAGTTGAAATTCGAGTATGAGAGGAATGTAATCGCATTTAATCAGGTGCTAGGATTACGATCTAGCTATTCTAAGGCCGAGAAGGAGCAGTTTGTTCTTGAGAATGGCATTAAACCTAGTAAGGCTAATTTATTGCTGACTAAGAGAATGGCTAAGCTGAAATTAAATAAACAAAATACGTTAGACAAAGACCTGAAAACAAAGCTTGCTCAGGAAACCTACGAAGCTGCAAAATTACTGTTAAAAGATGTGCAATACGATCATCGATATAAAAATGATGTCACTGTGAAAATTAATAAGCTTGTGGAGATGCACATTAAATTTAGAGATAGCCTAGGATATAAATCGCGGCCGCTTAATTAATGAAGAATTTTCTCGTTGATATATCTTTTAATTCTAGCCCAAAGCGTTCCTTTTCTATGTGCTAAAAAATGCCTGATGGCAAGGTAAGCCTGTTGATGTTCCTTAATTTCTTCGGGAAATTGTGTAATTGGTTTTGGGTTGATAATTACATTGTAAATGTCGTTGATACCTGAATGGACTCCCGTACCATCATGGCCAATATTGTTTACCAGCGATTGTGAAGGATTTAGTGTTAGGCCACCTTTAAGAAAAATGGTTGCATACCAACGAATTGCCCAAGAATTGTTTTTGCCATTTTTAAATTCTTTTACCTGTTTCCAAAAGTTCATCTTTCCTTCAATGGAAAATTCGTGAATTTTGCTAGAGTCAAACTGTGCAATTAATTTGTCAATATCAGGTTCGAAATATTGCCACGAACTTTGCCAAGTTGCCCATCCCCAACTGCTCGATGCTCTGTAGAAAAAGCTTTCCGGTAAATTTGCTGCATTTTGTAAATGGTACATGTAGGCACCAATATGCATTACTTTTTCCTCGTCGCGATATCGATTTAAAGCTTCGTTAAAATAAGTTAAGGTGTGTGGAGATGAAATCAGATCATCTTCAAAAACGATCACCTGTCCATAAGTTTGGTTAAGTTGTGTAACTCCTTCTATAATGGAGTTTGCTAGGCCTTTGTTAACTTTACTTTCAATTACTTTTACCGATTTAAAGCCATCAATCGTCTTGATCAATCTTCGCACTTCGTTAACCTTTTCTTCGTCTGTACATGTTTTTGCGCCGTCAGAGAAGATGTAGAGGCGGCTATCTATTGCCAGTAAATTCTGCTGTAGGAATTTGAGCGTACGCTCGGTATGTTGCGGACGGTTATAAACGAATAAAGCGATCGGAGCAAGGTTTTGCATGGTCAGAAAATAACGTTGTTCTTAATATAAGCAATGTAAAGCCGATAAGTTTCATTTAAGTAGAATTTCTTGAATGGAGCTTATGGCTTAGCGATAGATAAATTAAATATCCAAACAGTTTTCCTTTTTATAAAAAACCGAAGTGGCCTTATTATAAAACAAACCTGGAGAAATTCCTGAAAATAAGAGTTCCTTAAATCCTTTGTTTTTCAAGAAAACTCGAGCTTCTTCATAGTGCGGACGCTCGGAATCATCTAACACCAAAACTCCCTTATCCGTTAAGGCATCTACGCTATATTTACAGCAGTTGATCCGGTCTCTACCGTCTATAATTACCACATCAAACTTTTCATTTAGCAATTTAGCCTTTTGACTGTATTCCCCATTTGGCAATAGCTTGGTAAAGATCATCTCGGCGTTTGGTGCCTTTTCTTCGACTATCTTTTTATACCATGCTTCATCATGTTCCACTGATACCACTCTACGCACATTTTTTGCATAGAATAAGGTAGAATTGCCAGAGCCGTACTCAAAAATACTCAAGTCCTTATGTAGTCTGTCTTTGATAAAATCGATGAACGAATAGGTTACCCACGGAATAGGTTGGTTATTGGCGTCCACGGCTTGTTGGTTATCGAAAGCGGTAAACCAACCTATTGATGATAGATAGCCTTTATGGCCATATGATAATAGTGCAGCCAAACGCTTTGGTTTAGCTAGCAATGTTGCTAGTGCTGTAAGTTTGCTCAACGTTTAAATATTTTTTGAAATATGGTGACCAAAAATAATGATTTTAACATCATAATTCCTTGTGGTCTGGTTTTGGGAATGAATAACAGGTAAAAAGTAGATATTATACACGCAATTAAGGTAGCGATTGATGCACCTACTCCACCATACAATGGGATTAGCCACAGATTTAATAAAATATTGATTATTGCGCCTGCCATAGTTCTATAAAAAGAGATTTTAGTATAACCTTCTGCCAATAGATATTGAGAACTCGCCACACCTAAGAAGACAAATATGCCCGACCAAATATGTATAGATAACATTGTTCCAGCTCCTTCGTATTTATCATTATACAAAATGTGAATGATTTGATTGGCGAATAAACTGATGAAAATGGCGACAGGCAAACTAATATAGATTAATAAATCATAAAGATTTTTTAAGCGTTTTTGATAACGTTCTAAATCCGTTTTACGAGCATTAATAATTGCTGGGAAAACTGATGATATAATTGCGGTTGGAATAAAATACCAAGCTTCACTTAAATTTGCTGCGGCACTGTAAATACCAACAGCCACACTACCAACTTGTTTCAACATCACTTGGTCTATTTTCATATAAACCGTAACCATAACTGCCGATAATATTAATGGAAATGACTGCTTTAGCAACTGAATTCCTCTAGCCTTATTAAAACTCCAGTTTAAAATACTAATGCCTTTTTTTTGATAACTGATAACTAAACCACTAGCTAATAAAAATGCATCGAGTACTAAAACTAAAACCAAATAAATTAATGGCAAGCCTAATAATACGACAGCGAATTTTAAGGCTGTAGTAATAAATAAGCACATGTTTTGTACATACACCACATACTTGGATTGTACTTGAGATTGGAAGTAAGCATCAATAACGTTAAAAGATTTAAATACTGATGTTAAAGAAAGTAACACTACAAATAATGTTAACGTTTCTCCAGGAATTGCCGTAAAATAATGAAATATTAGATATACGCCAATTGTAATAGGAACTAGTGCAAAGTTAGTTACCAGCCTTAACCATAAGGCAGTACCCAATATTTCATCTCTTTTATTTGGCTCATTTATAATTTCTCTAATTATAAACGTATCTAAACCTAAAGCACCTACAGCACCAGTTATGGTAACTAATGCCAAAACAAAACTTAAATCGCCAAATAATTCTGGCCCCAAATAACGGGTAACAATTAAAGAAGCAGCTAAGCCTAGAATCTTTCCGAACATTAACCATCCTGTATTTTTTAAATACTTGTTTAGTGCTTCTTCGTCAAAACCTTTAAGAAATGGTAGTTTCATTAGCGCAAATGATGCAAAAATAAAAATGGTGATTTTAAGTTAACGGCGCTCCAACAGGTTTAGCGCAATCATGTCCTGGCTGTCCATGGGCCGGGTTCAATTTCTTACTACTTGATGGTTGTTGCGCTACAGGTTGTGATGTTGCAGGCTGAGATGTCGGTACGGTTGCCGTTTGAGCAGGTACAGCATTAGTTTGCGTATTGTTAACATTTTGCTTTAATGGAGCACCTACGGGTAGGGCACAGTCGTGTCCTGGTTGTCCATGGGCCGGGTTTGTCAATAAGCCACTTGAGTTGCTTTGTTGTTCGGTAGTTGCAGTAGGCGCATTTTGTGCAATAGGCAATTGATTTGGCGCAGAAGTATGAGCTGCTTCTGTATGGTTGTTTTTACTATTGCAGGCAGATAAACTAATGATTGCGAGTACGTAAACGAGTCTTTTCATAATCAATTATTTTTCGGCAATATCGGTATAATTTGTGCTAAGCTTGAAACTATTTTCGATACGTTTTAACTGCTTGTAATGATGGTTAAGGTGAATTTCAATAAAGCGTAGCCATTGTTTGGTATTTAAGTAGCCGATTACGGGATGTTTTGTTTTCATCTTGGGATCTGCATTTTTCATTTTGGGGAAGCTATGTGCCAACTGTAATTCAAAGTCAGTCATAAATTGTTGAGCAGCTGTAATACTAATTTTTTTCACTCTGACCGCAATTTTTGAAGGCGCTTTGTATTTTTTGCCTGGAGGAAGTGAGCCGAAAAATAGAATCACTTTTACCAGAAATGCCGTTGGTCTTTCCTTGCCTTCTTCCGTGCTGCAATTATTTAATGCCATTAACGAAAGCAAGCTCGCATCGAAAATATGGGAATAAACCTCACTGTAACTCCAACCCCCAATTGGAGGTTCTAGTTGGAAATCTGCAGGGTTGAAGCGTTCTAGTTTCTGGCGGTAAGCTCCTGTTGTTTTTAAAATAGATTGGTATATCTTTTCGATGCTCATAAGCGAAACTAACGTCTATATCAATTAAATCGTTTAAGATTTCTATTAAAAATGATTTAACAATTCTTCCAAATGATGGATCTGCTCATGTACGTCGCTTGGCTTATTCGCTTTTAAGGGGTTAAAGAAAATAGCCCTCATACCAAAATTTTGTGCCCCATAGATATCTGCTTCTATGCTATCTCCAATCATGATACTTTCTTGTTTTTTAGCTTGCGCTAAATTTAGCGCATATTCAAAAATGGCTTTGTCGGGTTTATTTACGCCAACGTCCTCAGAAATTACTACGTTTTTAAAATAGGGATTAAGCTTAGAAACGGTCATTTTCGTTACCACAGCTTCTTTAAAACCATTAGAGATAATATGCAGATGATATTTATTTTGTAGGTAAGTTAATACCTTTTCGGCACCATCAAATAGATTTGTTTTTGTTGGGCCCATAGCTACGTAATCGTCCTCGAAATTAGCAGGTATTACTTCTGGCTGTAATCCTAAATCAAGAAACGTTTTGCGAAATCTTTCTTGTCGCAAAGCCTCTTTTGTGATTTTTCCAACATGATATTGCGCCCAAAGCTGGTGGTTATTAACTGTATAGGTTGCTATAAAGTTTTCTGCTGAAGCTAAACCCAATTCTTTAAGCTTGTAAAGCTCATAAAGCTCCATCAAAGTTTCTTGGGCATTACGGTCAAAATCCCAAATGGTATGGTCAAGGTCGAAGAAAATATGTTTGATCATGAGTGAAGTTTGACTCACAAAGGTAAGTATTATAAATAAGGAGCTACTTTGGTTTTAATTTCCTCGATCAGCTCTTTATCCATGTATTGGTATTCGTCTGGAATATTTAAAATGACGATTTTTTGCCTATCAAGATTATCTCCAAATCTCTGTTCAATGAGCTGACGATGTTTTTTCTCCATTACAAAAATCAAATCTGCCCAATCGAGCTGCTTTTGATTAATTTTAATTCTGGCAGAAGGTGAGGTTCCAGCAGACTTCGCAGTAATAAAATCATGATTTTTATAAATAGTTTCAGCTGTTGGACTTCGCCATTCATTCCTGCTACAGATAAAAAGGATATTCATATAGACCTACTGTTTCACTCCGTAAGCCAAATCTCCGGCATCACCTAGGCCAGGTACAATGTAACTTTTACTCGTCATTTCAGCATCAATAGCTCCTAGCCATAAATCTGCCTTCGGTAAGTTTGCTCTTACATGCGCTACGCCTTCGGCACTAGCTATGGCAGCTACGATATGAAGTTTTTCAATCTTATAAGCATTGATGAGTTCCTTTGCACAGAGTACAACACTTAGTCCTGTCGCCAGCATTGGATCAGCAAGGATTACTGTTTTTCCTTCAAGATCTGGGGCAGAGATATGTTCCATCTGTATCACGAAATTGCCATTCTTTTTGGTTTTACGGTAAGCGGTGATAAATGCAGATTCCGCTTGGTCAAAGACACTTAATAGGCCTTGGTGCATAGGCAAGCCAGCTCGTAGAATAGTGGCTAATACAGGTTGCTGCTCCAAAACTACACTTGTAGCAATACCCAACGGCGTTTGGGTTTCAATTTCTTTGTACTTTAAGGTTTTGCTGATCTCGTAGGCAAAAAAAGCTCCCAATCGTTCCATATTCTTACGGAAGCGCATGGCGTCTTTCTGAATTTGCTCGTCTCTTAATTCTGCAATAAAAGTTCGTGCAATGGAGTTACTTTTGCTTAGTTCATATATCATCCTATAAATTTACGTTTTTATACCTTATGTATGGGAACGAATTGCGGTTGTGCCTTGAAAAATGAACTTAAGATTGCTGGCTTAGCGACTGATAACCATTAACTGAAAACTGATGAAGCGATCATTTTCTCGTAAACTTCTTTCCAACCTTTCCAATTTCCGCTTTCCGAAAGACTCTCGTTATGCCACAAACTATAGAACGTTCCATCTACCATTTTCACACTTTCAACCAGTTCGTTAATGAGCATGGTAGCTTGATGAGGTTGCAACTTCAGGTATTTTAGCAAAGTCGCATCCATTACAGCGAAAGGATGTACTTTTAAATGCGACTGTTTCTCGAGTTGCAAATCGTACCAAAAGAAAGGTGTACAAGTTCCTGACCTGAAGCCAACCTGAGATGCATAACCCATCGTGTAATCGTGGTTAATGCCTGCTTTGATTAGTTGTAGATAAGTTTTGGGTAAGTGAAGTTTAAGGTAATGCTGCCTAGAAATATCAACGGTTTTACCCAATAAGGTATCAAGTAAAGCTTTTTCTTCCTTTAACTTAACTGAGTGGATGTTCGATGCATAAGATGGATGGATTCCAACGTTTGCCACCTTTGCTGTTTCCTTAATTAATTTTTGTAGTAATTCATCATTAGGATGGATATTAACATCATGCGTGCTATCCCCTTTATGTGAAAGGAGGAAAAAGAAAATAGGAGCCAATCCATACTTTTCGTGTAGCTGATGTAAAAATTGGTAAGTGTCGAAAGGATCTTTTCGTTTTCCTAGCCCAGTATTGATGATATTGCTTAATCTTTCGGTATCACCCTTGGTTAGTGCCCTAATTAAACGTGCTGTATTTTTAACGATGCCACTAGATTTAAAGTGATAAGCCCTGTCGATATCAATAGTTGGGATAAACTCAAATTTTCTACTGCCAAAATGCAGATCTGTTAGTTTGCTAGATAGTAAGTTTTTTAAAATAATACTCCATTGATCAATCACTGGAATGCTTAGTAAACCTAGTTTGTACTGTAAACTCGCTTCTGCTGGAAACCTCAAATGCTCATCTGCAGTATAGGGCAAGTACTCTTCATATCTACTTATAAAGTAAAACGAAGCTGAAAAAATATCGAAAGGCAATGCACTATTTTCAACAGCAAACGGTACTTTGTCACTTCCAAATGCTGTAGTAACAATGTTTTGTTGCTCGATATTGTTTTTTGCTAATAAACCAGCTGCTTTAAAAAAAAGTTCACTAGCCAGCGGATTTTCTGCATAGCTAAACTTTGGACCATTGTATTTACTAAATTGGTTCGCAACACTGGTAAACTCAAAATCGCAGCGCAGTATCTCCCTAAAAATAAAGTTGAAGATATATTTGATGCGTGGAGTAACTTGAGGACTAAAAACGAGCAATTGCATATTCACTAAGTTAATGAATAAAGTGAGCTAAAGAAAGTATAAATGGAAAACATGAATGCATTTCTATAGTCAATTCAAAATTAAATCAATAACCTGTATAGCTATTTTAGGATAAGACATTATTGTAGTTTCAGCTATAGTAAGTCCATGGTAAGTCCATGTAGGGTCCATGGTAGGTCCATGTTTTTGCACATAAACATGGACCCACAATGGATGTAATCTGGTTTCAGTATGGATGTAATGAAAACAAAAGTATAACGGAGACCCTGTAACTTATAAATTAAGGTCAAGTTTTTGTAAAATGCCGGAGGACGCGTGACAACTAATTAGAGCTGTCAGACGAATTAAACCGCATTAAAAAACTCGAACAAATTCACAGCGCTCGGAATATTTAGTTTTTTCCTTAACCGATATCTTCCAATTTCTACCCCTCGCGGCGATATTTTCATCAACGTTGCTATTTCTTTCGTCGATAGATTCATTTTTAGATAGGCCGATAAACGTAATTCATTACTTGTGATTGAAGGAAATTTGTCTTTCAGATGCTTAATGAAATCTACATGTACTTTATCGAAATGTACAGAAAACTGTTCCCAGCTTTCATCCGATTTCTCTTCGGCACTAAGTAGCCTGATCATCTTATTAAAGTCGGCAGTTTGAGAGTCGTCTTTAAGTTCATTTTTCAATTTAAACAGCTCGCTCTTGATCTTCGACATCATATCTGCCTTTTGTACCAAGTGCATCGTATTAGAAGCCAATTCCGAGTTTTTGGAGTCAATTTCCATCTCTAACTTTTCATTTTTAAGCTTCATGATTTCCTTCTCAGATTTATCCATCTCCAACTGGTGCATATATTTGATATGTTCTTGCTCCCTTTGAAACGCTATCCGTTGATTCGTAATTTTTCTCTGTTGTCTTTTGTATACTAGATAAATAATGCCCACGAAAATTAGTCCATACACTAAATAAGCGATAATGCTTTGATACCAAGGGGGCAAAATAGTAAACTCGTAGGTTGCCACCGGCGATTCGTTACCGAGGTTGTCCTGGGTTTTTACCATGAAAGTGTAACGTCCAGCAGGTAAGTTGGTGTAGTCTTTTTCAGTTTTCTTATCCAAAGCAGACCACTTTTCGTCAAATCCTTTTAGGTAGCAGCTGTAAAAGGTGTTTTCCTTATTTTTATTAACAGTCGATGAATACTCAAAGTGAAAAGAATTCCAACCATGCTTAATTTTAGGGACGTCCCTTTGTTCTGCATTTTCATTTACATCGCCAAAATAGCCACCAAACAAACTAATATCCGATTTGCCGAAAGCTTTCACTAGGCTAATACGTACCTGCTGTTTGCCATCGTTAACTAAATATTTTTCGTAGTTAAGATGGTAAAAACCTTTTTGAGCACCAATAAATACATTGTTTTTATCTACACAGTGGATATGTTCGAACCCTCCTAAGGTTTTACCGTTAAGCTCGGGGATGTACAGCACTTTATAGCTTTTTCCATCATATTGCGCCACACCAAGCTTCTTTTCTTCAATAAACCAGATGTTGCCTTGAGCATCTTCTTTTAAATATCTCACATATTTTTTTTCGAAAACAGGCTCAAAATATTTCGAAATCTCGAAACGGTCCTTGCTCGCATTGTATTCGTAAATGCCTTTTTCTGTTCCTACTACAATTTTATTCTTAACTTGATAGATATGGTTATTAAACGTAGACGGTAAGCCTTTTTTGTCGGTATATAGCGTAACACCCTTGGTGCGCATATTTGCTAATGCAATTTTATATACACCTTTATAAGGATGAGAAACCCAAACATTATTCTTAGTGTCAGCTACTACAAAGCGAGCAGATTCTTTGAAATTATTGATAGAACCAATTACATTGAACTTATTGTCCGTATAGTTTAAAATGGAAATTCCATTGTAGTTGCCTGCTAAAACCATAGGACGCTTGGTATTTGGCTGGCTGTAACTCAAGAAATTCCAGTAACCTTGGGCAGTAGAAACGGGCTGAGTTCCATTTTCAGTAAATTCAAAAGCACCTTCATGCCTTGCTAACAATAATTTTCCATTAACAACATTCATTCCCCATGCCTGCCCATTTGCGTTTGGTACTATGGCAAAGTTGTTTTGAGTGGCACTGATATCTTTTAACCCGACTAATGGAAGACTATAAAATCCATTCGATAAACCCATAAAAAGCTTATCGTTATAAATCATGGAAGTATGACCAGCGGCGTTATCAAATATTGCCGGATTGATGTGTTTGATTGCATTATTGTTGGCAACAAAACTAAGACCGTCTGCAAGGCCAAGCCAAATGTTGCTGCTATTGTCTTTAAAAAGGCTAATGATTGCATTATTTTGTAACCCAGAGCTTTTAGAGAGATGGTAGACTGATTTTCCATCCATATCCATAAGGTAGCAGCCATTATAAAGTGTGGCTATAGCTACCGAATTATGATCTATCCTACGGGCGCTACTGACATTTAACAGGTTGCCCGCAGCTTTTAATGGGATCATTTTACCACCTTGTATCGTGTGCAGACCGTGAGCAAATGAGCTAACGAGCACCGTATCTTTTCCAAATTGAGAGATAGAACTGATCATAAAGTCGTAAGGAATCTTATCAGTTAAAAGCGGTAGCCAATTATTTCCGGAAAGTCTTATTAGTCCGTTATCTTTCTCATGAGCAATGATGGTGTTGTTGGCCATCCCCATGTAAAGCCATTTCGTTTTGGTTGTGAGTACCGTGATTTTATCATCTTGCCATTTAAAGATATTGTTCTCTGCCCGAAAATATATGGCTTTTCCAACACTATGTACATTCCATATATCTGCAAATGACCTATGCTGCTCGGGTATTTTTTCCTTTAAGCTAGTAAAAACAAGCTTTCCGTTTTCATTTGGGGAGAAAAAACCAAAATCACCTTGACCACCTGCATAGATTTTATTGTCATAACCAATTTTGATAGATCTTACAATCGTTTTATTAGGCAGTGGGTATATTTTCCATCGGCCACCGTCAAAAGTGAGCAAACCTTCATCATTAGCAAAGTACATTACGCCATTGCGGTCTTGTTGGATGTCCCAGTTGTGAGTGCCGGCACTATAGGTGGTGTTTTCGTAATTTACAATGTCGGGCATTCCTATTGGATTTTGAGCAAATCCAACGAAGTCAAAACAAAATAAAAGAAGGAAAAATATTTGGTGTCTCATGAACAGAAATAAATATATACAAAATCTTCGTTTCTTCAAATGATGTAGTAGCAAACTTGCTTCTTTAAGTATTTTAAGGGGTTTTGATGTAGTTTTGTAGGGGTGTTAAATTTGGAGGTATGTGGCGGTTCAGCATATTTTTACATCAAAATCATTAACCAAATTTTTAAATCGTATGAACTACAAGTTGTTTGTAAGGCAATATTGTCTTCCGCTGGTAGCATTCTTTTTTCTTTTGAGCAGTGGCTGTAAAGAAGAAGATTACGCTAGCAAATTAGGAACCCCTGCAAAGGCCTCTTTTAAAGTGACCAAGGTACAGGGAAAAGTAAACACCTATCTTTTAGAAAGCACTTCTCTAGACGCTTATCGTTACCAATGGGATTTTGGATTGAATGAAGGATTGAAATCTGGAGGCTCGTCTATCGAAGCCTACTTTATTTCTAAAGGAACTTACAATGTAAAGTTGTATGCTTATGGAGAAGGTGGTTACGACATCGCTACGCAGCCAGTAGTGGTTGAGCAGGATGATTTTACACCTACGTTGAATAATGAAACGTATAAGTTGCTTACTGCTAATACTTGGAAGCTAAACGGAAGCGTGTCAGCGCCTATCACTGTTGGTACAGAAAACAACCCAGCAGAGTATTTTGGTGGAGGCGCTTTAGTTGGTTGCCAATTAGACGATGAGTATACATTCTCATTTGCAAATAATGCTTTTAAAGTATCGTATAAGGCAAACGGTCAAACTTTTAATGCAGGTAATATTGCACCAAATTATAATTGTGGCAATGATAGGTCTTATGATGCGTCATTTACTTTTAGCACAACCGTTTCTGGTGCTGGCATTGCTACCATAACTATTCCGGGGAATGTGCCTGACAGATTTATAGGCGTAACCGACGTAGCCTCAAATAATTACCGCATTATCTCTATCTCAGCAACAGAAATGGTATTACGTTCGGGAAAATCTAATGAAACCGTTCACCAAATGCGTTTTGTTAAAAAATAAGCAAACCTATATTATTTAATTAAAGCCAAATAAATATGAAAAGAATTCGACTATTGATCGTATTATTGATTTGTTCGATAGCCTTACCCGAGGCTTTTGCCCAGAGCATTACTGTTTCTGGAGTAATTAAGGACAAAACAGGGCAGGAAATTCCGGGTGTTTCGGTTGTCATTAAAGGAACAAGTACTGGCGTCTCTTCCACAACAGATGGTAAATATGCCATCACAGTACCTAAAGCAGGTACAACCTTAGTGTTTTCATTCATTGGAATGACTACTCAGGAAGTCATTGTTACCAAATCGGAAACAATAAACATTATAATGGATGATGCCGCTAATACCTTAAATGACGTTGTCGTGGTAGGTTTTGGTACACAAAAAAGAAGCAACGTTACCGGATCTGTGGCTACTGTAAATAACAAACAGTTGGTACAAACTCCTGTTGGTGATTTGAGTAATGCCTTAGCTGGTCGTACGCCAGGTGTAATTACCAAGCAACCTTCTGGTGAGCCAGGAGCTGATGGTACCCAAATCTATATTAGAGGTAACTCTACTTTTGGTGGCGGGAGCATGGAACCGTTATTTGTGATTGACGGTGTGGTACGTACTGCCCGTGATTTCGGACAAATGGATCCAAATGAAATTGAAAGCGTAAGTATTTTAAAAGATGCTTCTTCTGCGGCGATTTTTGGAGTTAAAGGTGCTAATGGTGTAGTTTTGGTAACGACTAAACGTGGTAAAGCAGGCCAAATAAGTGCAAATTATTCATTCAATTATGGTTTCTCAAAAGTAACTAGATTGCCAGATGCCTTAGGCTCTTATGAATACGCTACTTTATACAATGAAGCTAAGTTAAACGACAATCCATTAGCAACACCTGAATATTCTTTAGAGCGTTTAGAGTCTTTTAGAAATGGTTCAAACCCCGACGCCGATCCTAATACTGACTGGATGGATTTGATACTAGGCGGAACAGCGCCAAGAAAACAACACAACCTGTCTTTATCTGGAGGTAGTGAAAAAATCAAATATTTTACCTCATTTGGTTATTTAAATGAAGATGGTTTGTATAAATCATTAAATTATAATAGATATAATGTTAGAAGTAATGTAGATATACAAGCTACTTCAACTACTAAAATCTCTATAGACTTAGCTGGCCGGATGGAGAACAAACAATCTCCGCCAGCGAGTGTAGATAACATTTTTGAGCATACCATGCGTAATCCGCCAGTACAACCCGCTAGATTTTCTAATGGTTTATTGGCTGCACCAGGTGTATATCCGAATCCTTTAGCACTAATTAGTGAAGAAAGTGGCTACAATAGAAATAATGCTAATTTTTTCATGAGTAATTTTCAGGTAGTGCAGCAAATTCCAGGTGTGGAAGGATTGTCTATCAAGGGAGTTTTGGCGTTTGATAAAAATTTCAACTACAATAAAACTTGGAGCCAATGGGTGCCGCTTTACGTGAGAAATAACGACGGGACTTATGCTATCAATGCAGAATCTAAATCATCACTTTCTAAAGGATATGGCGAAGGTCAAAGTACCGAATTACAAGGTCATATCAATTACGATAGAAGATTTGGAAAGCATGGGATCTCGGCACTAGCATTGGTTTTACAAAAGCAAAATCAAGGTACTGGAATTTATGGAGCAAGAAACTCTTACGAAAGTTCTGCGCTACAAATTTTGAACTTCGGACCGGCTTTGAATGAAGTATTAAGTGATGGTGAAGATAAAACAGCTTTGCGTAGTGCTGCATTCCGTATCAATTATGATTTTGACGGTAAATACCTTTTTCAAGCTAGTTTAAGAAGAGATGAGTCGGAGAACTTTGCTCCAAAAGAAAGAGTAGGCTACTTTCCTGCATTTTCTGCTGGTTGGTTAATAACCAAAGAGAGTTTTATGCAGCATGTGAAGTTTGTTGATTTCTTGAAATTGAAAGCATCTTACGGAACACTGGGAAGTGATCGTATCCCTAGTCGTTTTGGATACTATAACCGTTATAATTTGGTTCCTAACGTTTATCCATTTGGTGGTACATTCGTTACTGGTTTAACGCCAGGTGCTATCGCTAATGAAAATTTAACTTGGGAAACGTCGATCAAGATGGATGCAGGTATCGAAGCTAAATTGTTTAAAAACCAATTAAGCTTAGACGTAACGGTTTTCAAGGAAAGAAGAAAAGATATTTTGGCAACTAGAGCATTATCTGTTCCATTGAGTTTTGGTGCAGCTTTACCTAGCGAAAACTTCGGTATTGTAGATAATAAAGGTCTTGAGGTGGTTTTAAACCACAGTAAGCAATTGTCTAACAATTTTTCATACTTCATCGGAGGTAACTTTACCTATGCCAAAAACAAAATTATTGAAGCAGCGGAGGCATCAAATATTCCAGACTACCGACGTGTTACGGGAAGACCTAACGGTGGTATCTATGGATATAAAGCAATAGGTATTTTTAAGGATGCCACAGATTACGCGACTTCCCTTAAACACAGTGCATATTTGAATTCTACTGGTCCTGGTGATATCAAATACCAAGATATCAACGGAGACGGTATTATCAACGATGATGATATTACTTACTTAGGGAATGGCTCACTGCCACAAATTCTCTATGGTATCAATGGTGGTGTTAATTATAAAGGTTTTGAATTGAACTTCTTATTACAAGGCGCAGCACAGTCACAACAGTTATTTACTCAAAATGCAGCTTGGGCTTTCCATAATGGTGGTCGTGTAAATGCAGAGTGGCTAGATAGGTGGACACCGGCTCGACCTGATGCTCCTTTACCAAAATTATCTTTAAACACTAATGGTAATAATTATCTAGTGAGTAGTTTCTGGGTTCAAAACTCTAGCTATTTAAGATTAAAGAACGTGGAGTTTGCTTACACGGTTAAGCATAAGTTTTTGTCAAAAATAGGCGCTAATAATATTAGGCTTTACGCTCAAGGTCAAAACTTGTTTACCATTACCGATCTGATCAATCTAGACCCTGAAAATACTAACGGTATCGGTAGGTATTATCCTCAACAAAAGACTTACACCTTTGGTGTTAATGTACAGTTCTAATAACCAATCGTTGAAATGAATATTAAAAGAAAAGAAATGATTAAAAGATATAAATGGTTGGTTGGCGTAATGGTGATTACGTTGGCAACTTTCTCCTGTAAAAAAGATCTGTTGGATATCAAACCGATAGATTTCGTGTCAGACGCTGCTGTTTTTCAGGATATTACCCTTACATCTCAATTTGTAAACGACATCTATGGTACATTGCTAAGTGGTTTCGAGCGTCGCGATTTTGGTTATGATCAAGACTGGGCGCGTGGCTTCGCTACCTTAGATATGATGACAGATGATATCGAGGGGCATAACGATTTGCCTATGAATAGGGTGCAAGCAGGTGATTTGAATTCTAATTTTTCAATGGGGACACAACTTTGGGCCGTTAATTATACTTTGATTAGAAAAGCAAATACCTTAATCGCTCGTATTGACGGTGTACCAACTACGAATACCGCATTGAAAAATCGCTTAAAAGCAGAAACTAAATTTTTAAGGGCATTTGCATACGCTGATTTGGTGAGGTCGTTCGGTGGAGTACCGTTGATTATAACAGAACAAAATGCAAGTGATGATTTAGAAGTTCCAAGAAATACTTACGATGAATGTGTCGCCTTTATCATCAAAGAATGTGATGAAGCCGCTGCGGTATTGTCTCCAACTTATCCAGATGCAGATTTAGGTAGGGCAACAAAAGGCGCGGCATTGGCACTAAAAGCTAGAGTGTTGCTATATCACGCTAGTGCGCTTAACAACCCGAGCAATACTGCTTCGAGATGGGATGACGCAGCGAAGGCAGCAAAAGAAGTAATGAATATGTCTCCTGGTACGTACACGATATATTCAGATTATTACAGGTTGTTTATGGACAAAACCGGTAATAAGGAAGTGATTTTTGCAAAAAAATTCGGTCGTCCTAACCGTACACACCAAAGTGCTTGGATGCTACACATGAGTTTCACACCAACCGGTTGGGGCGGATGGGGTGCTTTCCATGCAACGCAAAACTTGGTAGATGCTTTTGAAATGAGAACAACTGGCTTACGTCCTGATGAAGCTGGCTCTGGTTATGATCCACAAAATCCTTATGCTAACCGTGATACTCGTTTAGATAAAGCAATGCTGATGAATGGTTCGCAATTTAAGGGAATCACCGTAGAGACTTTCCAAAGTGCCGACCTTAGCGTTTTTCCAGATGGTAACGCAAACAGTCGTACCAATGGAGATAGAACAAAAACTGGTTATGGCTTGCGTAAATTCATTGATGAGAAAAACATGACGTCTGATGCCGTTTACCAAGGTGGTGATAATGATTGGATTTATATGCGTTATGCAGAGGTTTTATTGAACTATGCGGAAGCTAAAAATGAATTCAGCGGCCCAGATGCCACAGTTTACGATGCTTTAGATGAGGTGCGTAGAAGAGGTAATTTGCCTCCGTTAAACAGAAATTTTTCTCAGGTAGATTTGCGTGCTAAAATCCGTAATGAGCGTAGAGTAGAGCTTTGTTTCGAGGAACATCGTGTGTATGACATTAGACGTTGGAAAACAGGAATGACGTACTTTAATCAACCTGTTTACAGAATGAACATCATTAAAAATACAGATGGCACCCTAACTTATAGCAAAGTAGCATTAGAAAACAGAGTATACAAAGAGAGTTATAATCTTTTCCCGATTCCACAAATTGAAAGAGAGAGAAATAGAAAACTAACACCAAATCCTTAATAACAAACAATAATCTCTTCCTTTTAGCAATGAAGGGAAGAGATTATCAACAATACAATATTTATGCAGAAAATATTTTATGGCGCTATTGCCATCTGTGCAACACTTTGTAGCAACCTGTTTGCGTTAGAGACGTTGCCAACTGGCGAAAGACTTCAGCCCATTAAAGTAGAAGTTAGAAAGACTGAAAAGGGATTTGAGATGATACGCGGCGGCAAGCCTTACTTTGTTAAAGGTGCTGGCGGAACTTCTTACTTTCATAGAGTAGCGGCGAGTGGCGGTAACTCCATACGTACTTGGGGAACCAATGGAGCTAAAGAGATTTTAGATTCTGCACAAAAAAATGGATTAACTGTTATGATGGGGCTATGGGTAGCTCCAGAACGGCATGGCTTTAACTATGATGATGCCGTTGCGGTAAAAAAGCAATTAGAGAAGGCTAAAGAAGATGTAATGAAGTACAAAGATCATCCTGCTTTGCTAAGTTGGGGAATTGGCAACGAATTGAATCTTTCTTATTCTAACCCTAATGTTTGGAAGGCGGTTAACGATATCGCCAAGATGATCCACGAGGTTGATCCTAATCATCCAGCTACTACTGTACTAGCTGGAATAAACAAAAAAGAGATTGATCATATCAATGCTTCTGCTACCGCACTAGATTTTTTGTCTATCAATATTTATGCTGATTTAGATGTGCTACCAGCTAGAGTGAAAACTTTGGGTTGGAAAGGCGCTTATATGGTAACAGAATGGGGACCAACTGGGCACTGGGAAGGTTTGGAGACTGAGTGGAAAGCACCAGTGGAAGAAACAAGTAGCGAAAAAGCGGCTGTTTACCTCAGCAGATATAAATATTCTGTAGAGAAAGATAAAGACGTTTGTTTAGGTTCTTACGTATTTTTGTGGGGCCAAAAGCAAGAAAGAACGCCAACCTGGTATGGTCTCTTTACAGCCAAGGGCGAAGAAAGTGAAGTCCTAGATGTGATGCAGTACCTTTGGAGTGGAGCTTTTCCTAAAAATAGGGCGCCACATCTTTATGGTTTTACCTTAGATGGTAAAAGGGCTAATCAAAGTGTTTATCTTCAGTCTGGGCTTACGTTTAATGCAGAAGTAGATGCCTTTGATCCAGATAATGACGCATTAACTTACCATTGGGAAGTATTGCCAGAGGCTACAAAAGTAGGGGAGGGCGGAGACCACGAAGATAAGCCTGAAACGTTAAAAATGGCTTTTAGACCAGTTGGTAAAGGAAAAGTCAGCTTAACTGCACCTAAAACTTCGGGTGCTTACCGTTTATTTGTTTACGTTGCCGACGGTAAGAATAAAGTTGCTACAGCAAATATTCCATTTTACGTAAAATAATCCACAAAATGAAAGTACATACATTCTTTAAGAACTGGTTGCTGTTATTGCCAATGTTGATGCTAAATATGAGCTGTAAAAAGCAAGCAAATGCAGTAGAACCGAGCAACCTTCAACTCGTAGCTAACATTAGTGATGATGGTTCTGGCAGAGTTGACTTCATTGCCACCGCTAGTAACGCCGAACGCTACTTGTTCTCATTTGGACAGGGCGCCAACGAAAGCATTAGGTCTGCTGATGGTAAAGCTTATACGATTTATGCTGAAAGTGGAACTTACAACGTAAAAGTGATTGCTTATGCAGGAGATAGATCAATAGAATTAACTAAACAAATTACTGTTGACAAGAATGAAGTGATTGATAATGCAGGTTATGTGTCACCAGAAAGTTATCCGGGGATGACTTTGGTTTGGAGCGACGAATTTAACGGTGCAGCTTTAAATACCCAATTCTGGAATTTCGAAGAAGGAAATGGAACAGATGGCTGGGGCAACCGAGAGTTACAATATTATCGTAAAGAAAACACTAGGGTACATAACGGTTATTTAACCATTACAGCGAAGAAGGAGTCTTTCGATGGAAGAGCATACACCTCATCAAGATTGACGACTGAAGCTAAAAAAGATTTCCTTTATGGTCGTATTGAAATGAGAGCAAAACTTCCAAAGGGACAAGGGATTTGGCCAGCATTTTGGGCTTTAGGTGCGAATATTCGTACAACACCGTGGCCTTTTAGTGGAGAAATTGACATCATGGAAATGGTAGGTGGCGGACCAGGTAAAGACAATACAACTCACGGAACTGTGCATTACGAGGATGGTGGGCACAAGTATATTGGTGGCTCAACCGCTTTACAGTCTGGCGATTTTTACGACAAGTTCCACGTGTTCTCCATTGTTTGGACAGCCACATCTATTAAATGGTATCTGGATAATGTAGAATTTTATACTTTCGATACTACAGGGACTAATAAAGACGAGTTTAGACGTCCTTACTTCCTTTTGCTTAACCTCGCCGTTGGTGGCAACTGGCCAGGATCTCCAAGTACAAGTACTGTTTTTCCCCAAAAATACATTGTAGATTATGTTCGCGTTTTTCAATAAATGATCATCCGTTGATTTAGCAATATTTTTTGAATAAAAGCCCTAAGGTAAACTTGGGGCTTTTTGTTAATTCATATCAATAATGTGTCGGCAGTTAGCTAAATCACCGTCCTTATACTAAAACGATATGCTCATCTTCTTATCGGGATAACTTGCTTTTGTACTTTTTCTATTGCCATTCTTTTCCACGTGTAAAATGTTCATCTGATCATCAAACAGTTCATACAGGAGCCCATTGCTAACTCCAAATGTTTTAAATGAAGGCGAATTCACTATTTCAAGATAAACATTGGTAGCCTCATGGTCATTTTCGAAACCTAAATAATCAAATTGAATAGCCTTACCATCAATTGAAAATTGCAGATTGGTAGCAATATAGCTTTTGATAAAAGCATTCATTTCTTTCTCCTTGTTTTTCGAATACAAATCGATTTTGCTTTTAAATCGTTTAGTCAAAGCATTTTCAAAGTCGTCGGTGAAAACTCTACAGGTAACTTCTAATGATTTGCTTTTAGCATTGTAGGATATTTCTGTGGTGCTTACATGAAAAGGGTGCTTTTTCGTTACTTCTTTCTTTAAAAAACTGAAGGGAATAACTGAAAGAAGGAATAGTTTTAAAAATATTGTACTCATTTTTACTAATTAGATGCCAAAAGTAAGAGAAAGAACATAACTTAGATAATAATTAATCTGCTAAAACTAAATTTTAATATGTCCGCTTCTGATTTCTTATTCTATTTTGAGTTAGGTTGGTCACATATTATAAGTTTAGATGCATTAGATCACCAGTTATTCATTTTAGCATTAGTGGTGGTTTACACAACAAAGCAGCTGAAGGAAATCTTGATATTAGTGACCGCATTTACCCTAGGTCATTCGGTAACTTTAGCCTTAAGTACTTTAGATATTATCCGTTTCGACAGCAAGTGGGTAGAGTTTTTAATTCCTTGTTCTATTTTTATCACCGCTGTAGTAAACCTTTTAAGAAACGACAGAAAACAAAAGACAGTACAAATTAACTACTACCTTGCGTTGTTTTTTGGCTTAATTCACGGAATGGGCTTTGCAAATTCAATCCGTATGATGTTGGCGAAAGACCAAGATATAGGTTGGGGTTTATTTGGTTTTAATTTAGGCTTAGAAGTAGGACAAATTATTTTTGTGGTTTTAACAATGTTAGTCTCAAGTGTTTTCTTATATTTTTTCAAGGTAAGACAAAGAGATTGGATCATATTTGTATCATCCGCTGTTTTTGCCCTGGCTTTACAAATGGCTTTGCAGCGAATACCTTTTTAATAAATTTTAGATGAAAAGATTTTACGGTTTTTGTTTAAGTGCATCACTACTTGCTTCGGCGGCGATGGCACAAAATATCCAGAACAACCCAGGAAGTAATCATGGGAATAAGTTCGAACAATTGGGCACCATCTTACCTACACCAAACGAGCAACGTACCGCAAGTGGCGCACCTGGCGTTAAGTATTGGCAGCAGCGTGCCGATTACGATATTAAATGTGAATTAGATGAAGCTACCCAAACTTTAAAAGGTAGCGAGACCATTACCTATCATAATAATTCGCCAGACCCGCTTACTTACATTTGGATTCAGCTTGATGAAAATCAGCATAATAATCTTAAGAATGCGAATTATCAGAGTGCAACGAAGATGCCCGACAATGCCACAGATCAGCAGTTAGAAAATTTCACTCTTAAAACTGAGGATAATGGATTTGGATTTAATATACTAAAGATTACGGATGCGCAAGGTAAAAATCTAAAATTTACCATCAATAAAACAATGATGCGAGTGGAAACACCTGTATTGAAATCTGGTGATAAGTTTGTTTTTAAAATAGATTGGAATTATAAGATTGTAGATAGAATTGCAAAAGGAGGAAGAGGAGGCTATGAATATTTCCCCGCTGATGGAAATTACTTATTTACGATGGCGCAATGGTATCCTCGTCTTTGTGTTTATAGTGACTTCCAAGGTTGGCAAAATCATCAATTTACCGGCAGAGGTGAATTTGCGCTCACCTTTGGCGATTTTAAAGTACAAATGACAGTCCCTGCAGATCATTTAATAGGTGCTACAGGTGAATGCCAAAATTATGCTCAGGTACTTTCGCCAACACAGCTGTCGAGATTTAATACGGCTAAATCAGCAAAAGCACCAGTAGAAATTGTAACCTTGGCAGAGGCCAAAGCTGCGGAAATTAAAAAATCCACCGCTAAAAAAACTTGGATTTTCCAAGCTAAAGACGTGAGAGATTTCGCTTGGACTTCATCACGTAAGTACATTTGGGATGCGATGAACCAAAAGGTAGACAACAAAGACGTGCTTTGTATGAGCTTCTATGGTAAGGAGGCCTATAATCTTTACAGCAGATATTCTACCAGAGTAGTGGCACACAGTATAAAGACTTATTCAGATTTTACGATTCCTTATCCATATCCGGTAGCACAGAGTATTGAAGCCGCAAACGGAATGGAATATCCCATGATCTGTTTTAATTATGGCAGAACAAATGAAGACGGAACGTATAGCGAAACGGTAAAGAATGGAATGATCGGTGTGGTTATTCACGAGGTGGGGCACAATTTCTTTCCGATGATTATTAATAGCGATGAACGCCAGTGGAGTTGGATGGACGAAGGACTGAATACATTTACACAGTTCTTAACCGAGTCATCTTGGGATGATAAATTTCCAAGTAAGCGTGGACCTGCTCATGCTATCGTGCCCTATATGCAATTGCCGAAAGATCAGTTAGAACCTATCATGTCTAATTCGGAAAACATTGTACAATTTGGCCCTAATGCTTATGCAAAACCTGCTACTGGTTTAAACATTCTTCGAGAAACCATTATGGGCCGTGAGCTTTTCGACTATGCCTTTAAGGAATACTCTAGGAGATGGGCTTTTAAACATCCAACACCAGCAGATTTCTTTAGAACCATGGAGGATGCGAGTGGTGAAGACTTAGATTGGTTTTGGAGGGGTTGGTTTTATAGTACTGATGTGTGTGATATCTCATTAGACGAAGTAAGGTACGCGAAAGCGGATTTTCCTAAGCCCGCTAAAACGATGAAACAAAAATCGACGGTAGATAAGCCGATTTTGACAGATGACGACATTAGTAAGCAAAGAAATAGAGAGGATAAGCGAATTAAATTTTATACAGATCAAGATTTAGAAGCGCGTGACTTCTACTGGAAGTATGCAAGAGGCTTGGTGCAGATTGATAGTAGCAAGGTGAAAACCAAAGAAATACGCTTGCCTTTTGAGGAATTTACGAACGAGGAAAAAGCGAAGTATGGCAATAAACATTTTTACGAACTTAACTTTAGCAATAAAGGAGGTTTAGTCATGCCAATTATTGTGGAGTTTACTTTTAAAGATGGTACTAAAACCGTGGATAGGATACCTGCACAAATCTGGAGATTGAATGAACTGAAAACGGCTAAATTTTATGCGCTGGATAAAGAAGTTGCAGGAATTAAGATAGATCCATTTCGTGAAACTGCAGATATTAACGAAAGTAACAATACTTGGGGAGCTGTGGAAGCCACACCATCTAAATTTCAAATGTTTAAGGCTTCAACGGCTGCAGTTGGCAGGGGACAATCGGAAGGCATAAATCCGATGCAGTTAGAAGTGAAAAAGAGCAAGTAGTAAGCTCTAAATATTTACAACAAGCCTCGATTTATCGGGGCTTGCTTTTTTCATAACATTTTATCAAGGTAGCTGTTTATTAATCGTTATTGTAAGTCACGAAGCAATCTTAAAGCGATATATCTTCTCAGAAGAGATTGCTTTTTGCCTTGCAAACGATGAGATTTATAATAACGTGTAACCCCTAAACCGTATCTTTGAATAATGAAGTTCAAACTCATCTCTGATTATAAACCTACTGGCGACCAGCCAAGAGCAATAGAACAATTGGTTCAAGGTGTAAATGCAGCCGAGCATTATCAAACCTTATTGGGCGTAACTGGTTCTGGTAAAACGTTCACTGTAGCTAACGTAATTGAGCAAACGCAGAAACCGACACTTATCCTTAGTCACAATAAGACTTTGGCTGCGCAGTTGTATGGTGAGATGAAGCAGTTTTTTCCAGAAAATGCAGTAAACTACTTCGTTTCCTATTACGATTACTATCAGCCAGAGGCATACATGCCTACAACAAATACCTACATTGAAAAGGACTTACAGATCAATGAAGAGATAGAGAAATTACGTTTGCGTTCTACCTCTTCCTTAATTTCTGGGCGTAGAGATGTGATTATTGTTTCTTCTATTTCCTGCATTTACGGTATGGGTAATCCAGAAGATTTCTCTAAGTCTGTATATCGTTTTGGTGTAGGAACCAGGGTAAGTAGAAATGCTTTTTTACATCATCTAGTAGAGATTTTATACGCCCGTACCATTAATGATTTTAAACGTGGAACTTTCCGTGTAAAAGGCGATACGGTGGATATTTACCCAGCCTATATGGACTATGCTTATCGCATCTCTTTTTTTGGCGACGATATTGAAGAGTTATCAGCTATCGATCCTATAACCGGAAAAACTATAGAAAAATTAGAAGATGTTTCTATTTATCCAGCTAACTTATTTGTAACCCCTAAAGAAAGATTTAACCAATCTATTTGGGGAATACAAGAAGAATTAGAGACGCGTAAGAACCAGCTTTTGAGCGATGGATTAAATTTAGAGGCGAAACGTTTGGAAGAGCGTGTCAACTTCGATATTGAAATGATGAAAGAACTGGGCTACTGTTCGGGAATAGAGAATTATTCTCGTTTCTTCGATGGTAGAACGCCTGGAATGCGCCCTTTCTGTTTATTAGATTATTTTCCTGACGATTACCTCATGGTGATTGACGAGAGCCATGTAACTGTACCCCAAATAAGAGCCATGTACGGTGGCGATAGATCCCGTAAATTATCTTTGGTAGAATACGGCTTCCGTTTGCCATCTGCGCTAGATAATCGTCCATTAAACTTTGAGGAGTTTGAACGTTTAGCACCACAAACTATTTATGTGAGCGCAACGCCAGCAGATTACGAATTGCAGAAATCAGATGGGGTAGTTATTGAGCAGGTGATTCGGCCAACAGGTTTGCTCGATCCTGAAATTGAAATTCGCCCTGCCATAAATCAGGTGGATGATTTGTTAGATGAAATAGATAAAACCATTAAACAAGGCGACCGTATTTTAGTGACTACCTTAACCAAACGTATGGCAGAGGAGCTCACTAAATACATGGATCGCTTAAATATTAAATGTCGTTACATCCACTCAGAAGTAAAAACCTTAGAGCGTGTAGAAATTCTACGTGGTTTGCGTTTAGGCGAGTTTGATGTTTTGGTGGGGATCAACCTGTTACGTGAAGGACTGGATTTACCAGAAGTAAGTTTGGTCGCGATTTTAGATGCTGATAAAGAAGGTTTTTTACGTTCAGATAGAGCATTGATACAAACCATTGGTCGTGCCGCCCGTAACGATAGAGGACGTGTAATTATGTATGCTGACGACATCACCGAATCTATGGAACGTACCATTAGCGAAACGAATAGACGTAGGGAGAAACAGGTTGCCTATAACTTAGAGCATGGCATAACACCGAAAACGGTTGGCAAAACTAAGGAAGAAATCATGGAGCAGACTTCTGTTTTGGAAGTCTCTGAGAAACAAAAGGCAAGAGCAAAAGCTTACGTTGAGGTAGATGAAGTGAGCATTGCTGCAGATCCAGTAGTACAATACATGACTAAGCCCGAATTGCAAAAAGCGCTCGATAAATCTCGTAAAGAAATGCAAAAAGCAGCTAAAGAAATGGATTTCTTATTGGCTGCGCGCTTACGTGATGAGATGTTCGCTTTAGAAAAAGTATTTGAAGAGAGATTTGGGAAATAGGTAATAAGTTTTACGTTATAAGTTATACGTTTTGGCTTATCGTCTTACCTAATGAATCAATTCAACAAATGAATAATGAACTAAATTTATGCAAGGACAAAATAGAAACGAAATTTACCCAGGCTTAGAAGTGGGCATCATCCTTAAAAAAGATCAGAGAAATGGAAACGTAACTTACGGCGTAGTAGAAAGGCTATTGACGTCGGCAACATTTCATTCCAGAGGTATAAAAGTGCGTTTAGATGATGGGCAGATTGGAAGAGTTTGCGAAATAATAAAAGAGAATTAAGATAAGTTATGGAAAAAATAATTTATTTTCATCCTATCTTAAATTAAAGCCATGCGATTATCCTCTTTGTTTTTTCTTTTAATATTCGGTTCAATTGCATTTGCTCAAAACCCGTATCAACTAATTTCAGTAGGTTCGTCTTTGCCCAATCAACCACTTTTTATCGTCAATGGAAATGTTACCAATAATGAGACTTTAAAAGTTATTGATCCTAATGAAATAGAAAGTTTAGATGTATTAAAAGATGCATCTTCTACTGCGATTTATGGGGTACGAGGTGCAAACGGGGTAGTTAAAGTCAAGTTGAAGAAAAATGCAAAGTTGTTGTCTTACCAAAAGCTCCTTAAAAAATTCAAAGTTAAAAAGGAGGATAGAGCCTATCCGCCATTTTTGGATCATCAACCACTCGTTAGTACGGCAGATTTTTACGCATCTCCAAATAAAATACAAGATATTAGGTTAGAGTACCGTAACAATGGGATGAGCAAAGTTCCTTATCTCAACATTGTAACAAATAAATAGATGTTTAGTTGAATTGTAATGAAATTGCAATGAAAACCGTTAACTGAAACAAAAAGCTTATGGCAAAGTCTATATTTGTAATAAGCGTATAAAAATGGGTGGAATAATTAAGTTTTTAATCATAGCAATTATTGTCTTATGGGTAATTAGATTACTGATGAGGATCATATTCCCTATGGTAATTAAAAATGCCTTTAGCAAAATGCAAAATCAGGCCGCTGGCCAACAACGTCCTTCTAAACCAGAGGGTACTATTTCGATAGATCATATGCCTAAAAAAGAAAAGCGTAAAGGTAATGCCGATAACTTAGGCGAATTCGTCGATTACGAGGAAGTCAAGTAAATATACGTTAGCAATTTCATTCAATACTATTGTCTTTTACGAGATAGCCATTTCCTAATTGGTAAATCGTAAAACCTCATCGCTAGATAGGCTATTAACAGCTGTACGAAAATCAGTGTTGGAATTACCCACATCAATGTTTGGTGGCTTGGTTGTTCCTGTGCGTAATAATTTCCAAAAGCCCATAGCACAAAATAATGAGTAATATAAAGTGGGTAAGATAGCTGGCTCGAAAATCTACATATGTTCTGCTGCGCTGAATTTAATGTAGCTCCGGCTCCCAGTGCAACCAAAAATGGAAAGTAAAAGATAATAATCAAAGGCTCTGTAAGCCAGTTCCAGCTATCACGGTAAGGGACTAAAAATGCCAATGTTAATAAAATTGCTAGTATAGGAAAACCCAATTTATTCTTGATCATGGCCTGATAGCGGAAAACGCACATTCCCGCTAAAAAGGAAAAGGCCACTCTAGCACCGCCATGCCAAAAATTATCTTTAGACCAACCTCCACCAGTATTTCCTGTGGACTTAGCGATATAAAAAAGAACTCCAGCAGCTAAAATAGCAAGTAGTAACAACCAAATTCTTTTAAGACGTTGTAAAATCAAAGCGTAAACAATATTGGCTACGTACTCCCAAAAAAGCGTCCAAGCTGGGGCGTTTAGGCCAAAGTTGTTGAAGGCTCTTTCAGCAATAATTGGATAAGGGATCATTAAAATTGACGCTAAAAAAAGAAACACCATTTTCCGGCCGCTATAAGCTTCCCATTGATTTCCAAAAGGGTCGAAGATAAAACCTAACAAACCTAATATGGTGCCTAAAACCACAAGCGGGTGTAATCTAATTAATCTTTGTTTGAAAAAGGTTTTTAAACCCATTTGGGGTAACCTGTCATCGTAGGCGTAGGCAACCACAAATCCCGAAAGGCAGAAGAAAAAATCTACGGCTAAATAAGCGTGAGCAATTAAATTATCTGGGTGAGGAGTATACATTTCAATAAAGTGAAATAGGACTACCCCAAGTGCAGCAATACCTCGCAAGCCATCTAAAATTTCGAAATGTGTTTTGCTGTTGGTTATTGGAGAATAAGAAAGCTGGCTCATATGGGCGAGTTGAGAATCAAGGATATGAAATTTTGTTGGTTTGGGCAAGCTTTTATACAGGTCAACTTATTTAGGATTAGTATCAAGATTTCTTTTAATAATCAAATAAAAAATAACGATGCCTTAACAATCAGTTAATTAGCATTCAAGAGTTTTGTGTCAGATAATACGCATCATATGCTTGAACTTTTTTTAATTGTTTGCTTAATTGTTTTTGTAGCATTTTTCTTTAGTCCTTACGAATTAACCGTTGGCGAAGAAGAGGATTAATAAAACCTACTGCAAAAATGGGAACTTTCTGCTAGAAAGGGTCGGTCTTTTTTGCCTCAAAAAATAGCTTATGGAGAAGAGGAATGTAGAAATCGTTGTAATTTCTGACGTGCATTTGGGTACTTATGGCTGTCATGCCAAGGAACTTCTAAAATACCTGAAAAGTGTAAGACCAAAAACGCTAATCTTAAACGGTGATATCATCGATATTTGGCAATTTAGTAAGCGCTATTGGCCAGAAACGCATATGAAAATTTTGCGCAAGCTAATGAAGTTTGTGGTTGAAGGGGTAAATGTTTATTATTTGACAGGTAACCACGATGAACTTTTACGCAAATTTGCAGATATGCACCTGGGCTCGTTCCATCTCCAAAATAAACTCATATTAGAGCTTGGCGGAAAGAAAGCTTGGTTTTTTCATGGTGATATTTTCGATGTAACCATGCAACATTCTAAATGGTTGGCAAAATTGGGTGCAATTGGTTACGACAGTTTGATTTTACTGAACAGTATAGTGAACTGGTGTCTGAAAATATTTGGTAGAGAGAAAATGAGTTTTTCTAAAAAAATCAAAGCTAAGTTTAAAGACGCCGTAAAATTTATCAATAGCTTTGAAGAAACCGCTGCGGAATTGGCGATAGAAAACGGTTATCATTATGTAGTTTGTGGGCATATACATCAACCAGAAAAGAGAAATGTTTTGATGAATAATGCAGAGGTAATGTATTTGAATAGTGGAGATTGGGTGGAAAATCTAACCGCATTAGAATATAATGAGGGCAATTGGGAGATATTTAAATACGATGCGAAGGATTTTGTGAAGGATGAGGTAGAGCACGGCGAGCTTTCCGATGGTGATGATTTGCACGGAAAGCTAGACGTCAACATTTTATTACAGAAAATTAAATTGGAAATTGCTTAGCGTATCAAATCATAGTCGCCACATCAATTAAAACTATAAATACTGCCGAAAAATATAGATATTAGAAGCCGAATGAAAATACTTTACGCCATACAGGGAACGGGAAATGGACATGTGAGTAGAGCAAGGGAAATAGTTCCGCTTTTACAACAACATGGCGAAGTAGACTTGTTGATTTCAGGTACTCAGGTAGATGTGAAGTTAAGTCAGGAGATTAAGTATAACTTTCATGGCTTTAGCTTTGTTTTTGGGAAAAAAGGTGGAGTAAACCATTACGAGACCTGGAAAACGATGAACCTACCTCAGTTTAGGAAGGATATGAAGTCGATTCCACTAGCAGATTACAATCTTATTTTAAACGATTTTGAACCTATTTCTGCTTGGGCCTGCAGGTTGCAAGGAATAGAAAGTGTTTCACTAAGTCACCAGGCTTCCTTTAAATCTAAAAAAGTTCCTCGTCCTAAAACCGTAGATTGGGGAAAGTTGATCTTGAGTAGGTATGCACCAACTACACATCACATCGGATTCCACTTCGACAGATATGATGATTTCATTTACAAACCCGTAATTAGAAGTGAAATAAGAGCTTTGTTACCAACTAATTTGGGACATTACACAGTTTATCTTCCTGCAATTGACGATAAAAACTTAGTAAATGTGTTGAAGCAGGTTCCGCACGTGAGTTGGGAAGTTTTCTCCAAACACACTCAAATCGCTTATGTCGATGCGAACGTATCTGTTGAACCCATTAGCAACGAAAAGTTTAACCAAAGTATGGCAAGTTGCGAAGGGGTCTTTACTGGTGGCGGCTTCGAAGGACCAGCTGAAGCTTTGCATTTAGGTAAGAAGCTATTGGTTGCGCCTATGCGTTTCCAGTATGAGCAGCAGTGTAATGCCTATGCTTTAAAGCAGTTTGGACTTCCTGTAATTTGGGGTAGTAATCATAATTGGGTGCCAATCTTGAAAGATTTTGTTGCAAGTCCACAAGAGCATCAATTTGATTTTCCTGATGAAACTGCTTCAATTATTGCACATACGGTAAAGACTTTTGCCAGATAATTTCTTTTCTTTGTGACAAGTTTGAACTAAGGCGGTTAAGGCTCTATTCATTCTTTTATTTCAAGTCACGATGATTAATCAGTTTAGAAGTTTACATCCACTCAATTTGTTGCTGTTAGTGGCCTACCTCGTCTTTATGCGGATTGCCATCTTCTTAAATCTACCAGCAGACTTGAGTTTTGAAATTTTAGAGTCTTATACTAAACTATTTATCAATATTCCAAAAAATGCCTTTTCTTCCGAAGCAAATGTGTTTTTTGCGGCGGTAATTACTATGGTTCAGGCTTTAATCTTTAATAGAATTGTAAATAACCACAACTTATTAGCCAAACCGAGCTATTTACCTGCTTTGCTCTATGTTACTGGAACTAGTTTATTTCTTCAGTTCTTAGTGCTCAGTCCGGCTTTAATCTGTAACTTCTTGATCATCGTTATCATCGATAAGTTTTTGAAGTTATCGAAAACTGGTAGTGCAATGAGTACCATGTTCGACGTGGGAATGCTTATCGCTATAGGTACGCTTATTTATTTTCCATTTATTCTAATGCTAATCATGCTATGGCTTAGTTTGTTAATGTACAGGCCATTTAGTTGGCGTGAATGGATTTCAGGTTTAATTGGCTTCTTAACCATTTTTATGTTTGTGGCGGTATTTTATTATTGGAATGATAGCATTGACCGCTTTATTGATATCTGGCAACCACTCACAAACAAGTTTCCGAACAATTTGCAAATTAACTATGACGATTACCTCGTGCTTATACCGGTTGGATTAATCATGATTATGGCTGCTATACAATTGAGGGAGAATTTTTTCCGCAGTTTTATTAGTACTCGTAAAGCTTTCCAAATGTTGTTTTTTATGTTTTTGGTAAGTATTCTTAGCTTTTATACTAAAAGAGGGGTCACGGTAGCTCATTTTTTACTGTGTGTGCCTTCTGGAGCAGTGCTATTATCTTACTATTTTTCTAATGCTAAAAAGCGCTGGTTTTACGAATGCTTATTCGCTATTTTGGTGATATGTATTCAGTACTTTTTGTTTGTTTAACCTTTTTTAACAAATTGATATCTCGAAACTTGTCAAAGATTAATAGCTTTGTGGCATGAAACTGATGGCAATGTTTCTTCCTGTTTATAATTTGTTGTTTGGTAACGTAAATATTTAATGCATAACCTGGTCATAGATATTGGCAATACTTTTAGTAAGCTAGCAATCTTTGAGCAAAAAAAACTCATTTATTTCCAGCAACTTGACAGGGTTGAAGAGGCCGACCTATCAAACCTAATTGCCGAATATCAGGTAGAAAATTCAACGGTTTCTAGCGTAAGCAACGAAATAGAAAAAATAGAACAATTGCTGATAAAACGCACTAATTATACCCGTTTCAGTACAGAGATAACCGATGGCGTTAAAAATCATTACGAAAGTCCAAAAACATTGGGTTTAGATCGATGGGCGAAGGTTATTGCAGCGCATCGGCTTTATAAGGGTGGTAATAAATTGATGATAGATGCTGGGACTTGTATCACTTATGATGTGCTTACTGCAGCAGATGAATACTTCGGAGGAAGTATCAGTTTAGGATTGAGTATGCGTTTTAAGGCTTTGAATCACTATACAGGTCGTTTGCCACTTGTAGATTGGGATAAAAATCAAGTAGGGATTGAAGAAGGAACCAATACAAAGAATGCAATTAAGAGGGGTGTGTTACAAGGTGCACTTAATGAAATAGAAGGATTTATTGCTCTTGAGCATAAGAGAAATAAAGATTTAAAAGTAGTATTAACGGGGGGCGATTCGCTTTTTTTGACTAAGCAATTAAAAAATAGCATATTTGCGGCCCAGATTAATCACGAACCATATTTGGTTTTAAAAGGCTTGAATGAAGTTATTACACTATAAAATGAACAATAAAATTAAGCGTGTATATGTTGCAACGCTTTCTTTGCTAACGATTTCGTTAGGGAGTTATGCACAGACAACGATACAGTCTCCATATTCTAAGTTTGGTTTGGGCAATCTCAGAGGTTCGGTATTGCCGCAACAAAGAGCTATGGGCGGTATAGCTACTGGAGTTTTCAGGTCAAGCGGTATCAATAATATCAATATGCAAAACCCAGCTTCTTATGCGGGAATATATTTAACTACCTTAGATATTGGCATGACAGGAAGCAGGACTGTATTAAAAACTAATAATTTAAGCGAAAATAACTTTAATGCATCTTTAAGTCATGTAGCAATGGCATTTCCTGTAACGCAAAAGTCTGCACTGAGTATAGGTCTTTTGCCTTATTCGGAACTAGGCTATGACTTTAAGAATACCGTAACCATAGGTAGTGGTGCTAGTGCCAAAACCGTAAACTATATTTATAACGGTGAAGGCGGTTTATCTAAGGCTTATATTGGTTATGGCATCCAGTTTGGGGACCATTTTAGGGTTGGTGCTAATGCAGAATATCTTTTCGGAAATTTAATCCAAAGTCGTTCTACTGAAGTGGCTGAAGCGGGTGCAGTTAATTCACGTGATCAGATTAAGAACAGCGTGTACGGACTTAACTATACCTATGGAGTGCAATATGATTTTCGTTTAGGTAATAAGACGAGCTTGGTAATAGGCTACTCTGGTTCTTCTAGCTCTAAGCTAAATTCTGAGAAGAGTCAATATGTTACCCTCTATACTAAAGATGCGGAAGGTATCGATCGTGCTGCTTTAGATACTTTAGATTTTGTAGAGAATGGAAAAACTAGCCTAAAGCTTCCTTTGGTACATAGTGTGGGTTTCACTTTGCACAAGGAAAATAAATGGATATTTGGAGCTGATTACCGTATGGGAAAATGGTCTAATTTATCGATAGATAACGTAAATCAAAATCTACAAGATACTTATGGCTTTTCTGTTGGTGGCCAGTTTACACCGGATATTACAGCTATCAACGGTTATTTTAAAAGAGTTGATTATCGTTTGGGCTTAACTTACGATAAAACTTATATCCAAATGAACAATGAGGATATCAAGCAAATGGGCTTAACCGTTGGATTGGGCTTACCATTAACGGGCTCTTATGCTAGGTCTTCTTTCTATAAAATGAATGTTTCTGCAGAAGTGGGTAGGAGGGGCAAAATCAATAATGGTCTAATCCAAGAAAATTATGTGAACTTCCATTTAGGCTTTATGTTGAATGATAAGTGGTTTCAAAGATTTAGATTTGATTAAGATCGGTTGTTCGATTGCTTAGTTATAAATAATGGTTAAAGTTGCATGGTTAAGGGTCAAGACATGTTCGGTGTATCCTCATCGTCTTACTAGATCAGGTGTAGCTTGGGCTTTTTACATTATCTTTTTTACTTTTTGCTTTTTACTTTCTTCCTGCGGAGAGGATGATCTAAAAAAAGTACCCGCTATTTCTGCGAATAAAGTTACTTTAACTAAAGACCGCACTTATGGAGCTGAAGTGATTTACAGTGATTCGGCTAAAGTAAAAGCGAAAGGCTATGCGCCCATTTTAGATAAAGTCACTCCTTCAACTGGAGCGGTATATATGGAAATGCCTAAAGGGGTTAAAATCTATTTTTTAGATGATTTTCTCAAAAATAAAGGCACAATAACTTCCGATTATGCCATCAATAAGGAAACCGAGAAAATTACCATATTCAGAAAGAATGTAGTCGTAGTTACTGATAACATGACGTTTACTACAGAAGAGTTAATTTGGAACGAAAATACCAAAATGTATAACTCTCCCTCGGGAACTGTAACTACGAAAGATGGTAATGTCCTTAATGGGACGAGTTTTTCTGCGCCTCAAGATTTTAGTACTTATAGCATTACTATGCCATCTGGGCAGGCAAATGTGGAGAATGGAAAATTACCATAGTTGGTGCATATTTGGGCAAGCTATCTTCCTAGTTTTCAACTCAAAAAACAATTGAAATTTAATATTTTCTATTTTGTTCCAAATTTGTATCTTGCGCCCTCTTAAAATAAAATTAAATATAAGAATAATATGGGTTTAATGACTTTCATGCGTACCAAAATGGGCTATTTCTTGGTAGGAGGTATCGCAGTAGTATTGGCGTTATTTGTTTTAGAACCGCTATTGCAACAAGGTACTGCGATATTTGGTGCAAGTTCAAGAACTGAGGTTGGTTCTATTGACGGTGAAACTATAAAATACGAGCAATTTAATGCAAAAGTAGAACAAACTTCCGCTCAATTTAAGCAACAATATGGTGGTGTAATGAACCCACAAATGCAAGCGATGGCGGTAGATCAAGCTTGGCAATCAGAAATTGCTACCGTAGTTTTGGGTAAAGAATTTGAACGTGTTGGTTTAACTGTATCTGCAGATGAGCTTTTTGATCTAATTCAAGGTAAAAACCCAAGCCCACTAATCACGCAATATTTTGGTAATCCCCAAACAGGTGAGTTCGATAGAGCTGCAGTCATCACTTCTTTAAAATCGAGAAACCAAAACCCTCAATTAGCTCAACAATGGTTAATGTTGGAAGGTGAAATTGAAAAACAAGCTTTACAACAAAAATATACCAAATTAATCAGCAATTCGGTTTACGTTTCTAGCTTAGAAGCTAACGACGAATATGTAAATCGTAACAAATTGGTAAATTTCAAATATGTTAACCTTGATTATAGTTCTATTTTAGATGCTAACGTTAAGTTAACTGATGCAGACTATAAGGAGTATTACGAAGAAAATAAAAAACGTTTCGATAATCCACAAGAGACTAGGGATTTACAATATGTGTCCTTCAGCATCCAGCCAACTGCTGCTGATAGTGCATTAGTAAAAACCCAAGTAGAAAAATTAGCTGCTGATTTCAGATCAACTCCTAATGATTCTTTATTCGCTGCAAATAACTCTGACGTTAAAGTGCCATTCACTTACCTTTCTAAAGGTAAATTAGACCCAGCGGTGGATTCAGTAATTTTTAACTATTCACCTGGAAGTTTCTACGGACCTAAGTTCTCAGGTAATTCTTACAAAATAGTAAAAGTGATAGATAGCCGTTTCTCTCCTGATTCGGTAAAAGCTAGCCACATTTTAATCAATCCAGCTCAAGTTGGTGGAGATGATAAAGGCCTTAAATTGGCAGATTCATTAAAAGCATTGGCGCAAGGCGGAAGTAATTTTGCTGAGTTAGCTAAAAAATATAGTGTTGATGGTTCTAAAGATCAAGGTGGCGATTTAGGTACGTTTGCACGTGGTGCAATGGTTCCAGAATTCGAGAATGCAGCTTTCGACGGTCGCACTGGCGATATCAAAGTGGTAAGATCTCAATTTGGTATCCACGTAATCAAAATTGAAAAGCAAGTAGGCTCTTCAAAAGTTGTTAAAGTAGCTTATATTGAGAAAACTTTAGCACCTAGCCAAAAAACTAGAGATATAGCTTACAAAAAAGCAACAGCTTTCTTGGCAGAAGTTAAATCTGATAATTTCAGTACTTTAGCTCAAAAGCAAGGTTACACTGTTGGTTTAGCTGATAGAATTACTGCAACTCAAGGTTATGCTCCAGGTTTAGATAATCCTCGCCAGTTGATTAGAGATGCTTATGAAGCAGATAAAGGAGATGTTCTAGCTCAAGTTTACAATATGGATAACGCTTACGTAGTTGCGCAAGTGACTAGCATTAAGCCAAAAGGCCAATTATCTCTAGAAGATGTGAAAAAGCAAATTGAGCCTCAGGTATTAAACGCTAAGAAAGCTAAAATGTTAACTGAGAAGTTTGATAAAACATTATCGGGTGCTTCAAGTATTGATGCTGTAGCTTCTAAAGTTGGTAAAGCAGCAGTTCCAGTTCAAAATATGGTATTTGCTAACCCAATCATTCCTGGTTTGTCACAAGAAAATAAAGTGGTAGGTGCTGTGTTTGGTTCTCAAGTTGGTAAATTATCTAAAGCAATCACTGGCGATAGAGGTGTATATGTATTCGTTGTAGAAGGATTTACAAATCCAGCTCCTTTATCAAATACATTCAAGCAGAAAGAAAGTATGCTAATGAACATTAGCCAACGTGCGTTAGGTAATGCTTTCCAAGCATTGCAAGAGAAAAGCGATATAAAAGACAATAGAGTGAAATTCTATTAATCTTATTTACTTAATTTTGTAACCGTCACGACTTTAGTTGTGACGGTTTTTGTTTTTAGGGAGGTTTGTTTTAGGACATTAAAATCCTTTTAACTTTTAACTTTACACTTTTGACTTTGCAAAATGGATATTCAAGAAAACATCGTAAATAAAGTTGCCGCCAGTGGATTGATTACCTTTAACCTAGAAGATTACCTAGATAAGGGAGAGCGTGTGCTGTATGATATAAAAGACAATCTTTTTCACGGATTAATGTTAAGGGAGAAAGATTTTCGAGACTTCGTAAAGGGGCATGAATGGCAACAATATGATGGGAAAAATGTAGCCATAACTTGTACTGCGGATGCTATAGTGCCTACCTGGGCTTATATGTTATTGGCTAACAAAATGAAGCCTTATGCTAAGGAAATTGTATTCGGTAATTTGGATTTGCTAGATACTCAACTTTTTTCTAAAGCGTTGTCGAAAGTAAATTTAGATGATTACGCTGGACAAAGAGTTGTAGTAAAGGGTTGTGCTAATCCACAGATTCCAGTTTCGGCTTATGTAGAAATTACCGCATTACTTACGCCTGTAGTAAAAAGTATCATGTATGGAGAGCCTTGTTCTACTGTTCCGATTTATAAAAGAAAGGATTAGTGCTAGTTTAGCGAATAAGGTCTAAGTTTAACAGCTATTAAGTCGGCGTATTGCGATCATATCAAAAATTGGATTGCTTTTTGTTTTAATCTAATTATGAGAAGAATAATGTTGATGTTTGTTTTAATCTCAATTGGTAAGTTTGGGGTTGCTCAGGAACTTCTGGTTAAAAAGGAAGCTGCATTTATGGAAGGCGAGAAGCTTTCCTATAAATTGAAGTATGGTTTTATTACTGCTGCAGAAGCAACCATAAAGGTGGAAGCTTCTGACTTGAAATTTGATGGAAAACCCACTTACAAGCTTGTGGTAGACGCCCGAACTTCTGGTACTTTCGACGTTTTCTATAAGATAAGAGATCATTACGATTCCTATATTGATAAAACGGAATTAACACCATACTTCTACCAAGAAGATGTGAGGGAAGCTAAATACCGGAGGCAGGATAAGGCGAGATTTTACCAAGATACTAAAAAGGTTGTAGCAAATACAGGCACTTATAATACACCCACTAAACAAACGTTTGATTTAGTTTCTGCCTATTATTTCGCTCGCAGTTTAGATATATCTAAAATTAAACTTAATGACAGTTTTAAACTAAATTACTTTCTGGGAGATGAAATTTCCGCTTTGGAAATACAATATGTAGGTAAAGAAACGATTAAAACTAAATTAGGTAATATCAGCTGTCTAAAATTTAGTCCCTCTATTAAGCCCGGTCGTATTTTTAAAAAGGATAGTAAGTTGTACCTTTGGATCACGGATGATGGAAACCGGGTACCAGTGAAGGCACAGGTAGAAATATTGGTTGGTTCAGTAACTATGGAATTGAATTCCGCTACTGGCTTGAAATATCCTATAGGAAAATAACGATAGCTTATTGGTTAACTGTTGCAACTGTTTAACTGTATAGATTAATCGATTTACCAACTTTATACAATTAAACAGTTAACTGTAACAATGATAGAAGTTCAAAGTACCTTAGTGCATGAAGATTTAATTAATGAAGATTTTGTATGCAATTTAAGCAAGTGTAAAGGGATTTGTTGTGTGGAGGGAGATGCGGGTGCACCCCTTGAACAATCGGAAAAAGCTATTTTAGAAGAGATTTACCCTAAGATCAAACATCTATTAGCTCCAAAAGGTATCGCTGCGATTGAAGAATATGGTACATCTGTACTAGATTTAGATGGTGATTTAACAACGCCTTGCGTGGATGGACACAAAGAGTGCGCTTATGTTACATTTGAAAATGGCATCACCAAATGTGCTATCGAGAAAGCTTACGAAGAAGGAATTGTAGATTGGAAAAAGCCTATTTCTTGTCACTTATACCCAATTAGAATTACCCAATATCCCGAATTTGAAGTCTTGAACTACGACAGATGGCATATCTGTAAAGATGCCTGTACTTTTGGCCGTGAACTGAAGGTGCCAGTTTATAAATTTCTAAAAGATCCGTTGACCAGAAAGTATGGCGCCGAATGGTACGCGGAACTAGAAGAAGCCGTTGCTGCAGAATCTTAGTTGTAATACATTGAAGCGCCCTTGTCTATTTAAAGCTAATATTTTACTCTGTTAAGAGGCAGCAGTAGGGCTAATTAAAAATTAGACGTGGTTTGCGACGTTAATGCAAGTCGTTATTAATTACTAAAGTCTTTGTTCTTAAATACATTATTATATTTTTGTGACTAATAATAGATATATCACTTTGAAAAAAATACTAATCACAGGAGGGGCAGGTTTCATTGGCTCACACGTTGTACGCAGGTTCGTTAATAACTATCCAGAATATCAGATTGTAAATCTTGATGTATTAACTTATGCGGGGAATTTAGCGAATCTCAAAGATATTGAAGACAAGCCAAACTACAGCTTTGTTAAAATAGATATTACTGATGCAATTGCCATCAATGATTTATTTAGGCAAGAGGATTTTGATGCGGTAATCCATCTCGCTGCAGAAAGCCATGTAGATCGTTCTATTGCTGATCCAACGGCATTTGTAATGACAAATGTGATTGGGACAGTAAATCTTTTAAATGCGGCTAGAGAATATTGGAAAGGTAATTACGATAAAAAGAGATTTTATCATGTGAGTACCGATGAGGTTTATGGAGCGTTGGGAGAAGAGGGAATGTTTACGGAAACGACCGCTTATGATCCACATAGTCCTTATTCAGCATCTAAAGCAAGCTCAGATCACTTTGTAAGAGCATACCACGATACCTACGGATTAGATTGTGTAATTTCTAATTGTTCTAATAACTACGGTTCTCATCACTTTCCTGAAAAGTTAATTCCTTTGGCGATCAATAATATCAAAAATAATAAGCCAGTACCTGTTTATGGTAAGGGAGAAAATGTAAGGGATTGGCTTTGGGTAGAAGATCACGCAAGAGCGATTGATGTAATTTTCCATCAAGCTAAAACTGGCGAAACGTATAATATCGGTGGGCATAATGAATGGAAAAATATTGACCTGATCCATTTGTTGTGTAAAATTATGGATAAAAAGTTGGGACGTGAAGAAGGTGAATCTGCTAAGCTGATTACTTTCGTAACTGATAGAGCTGGACATGATTTGCGTTATGCTATTGATTCGACCAAGCTTCAAGAAAAATTAGATTGGGTGCCAAGTTTACAATTTGAAGAAGGATTAGAGAAAACCGTTGAATGGTACTTGACCAACGAGGAGTGGTTAAGCAACGTAACTTCGGGTAATTATCAATCTTATTACGACAAACAATACAATCATAAATAGATGGCTAAAGTATTGGTTATAGGTGCTGGCGGCCAGTTGGGCCAGTGTATTAAAAAGATAGTTGCTCAAAGAGGTATTGATGAAGTGGTGTTTCCTGAAGAAGGAGCTGCAAATATCTTAAATATAGAAGATTTATCAACTTTGTTTAGCCAAGAAAAACCCGCTTATGTAATTAATTGCGCAGCTTATACCGCTGTAGATAAAGCAGAAGACGAAGCTGAAATTGCAAAAGCAGTAAACGAAACTGGCGCAAGAAATCTAGCGCAGTTATGTGCTGTGCATCAAGCAACGCTAATCCATATTTCTACTGATTTTGTTTTTGAGGGCAATGAAGTTAAGTTATTGAAAGAAGACGATGTGGCGAAGCCAATTAGCGTTTACGGAGCAACCAAGTTGGACGGTGAACTTGCTATTATTGAAGAGCTAAATCAGCATGTGATTCTTCGTACTAGTTGGCTATATTCAGAATTTGCCAACAACTTCGTAAAGACAATGTTGAAATTAGGAGCCGATCGTGATGAATTAAACATCATTGCTGATCAGGTAGGCACACCAACTTATGCTATCGATTTAGCTAATACTATTTTCGATATCATCCAAAATCCTGAAAAGAAATACGGAGTTTATCATTTCAGTAACGAAGGCGTAACTTCTTGGTTCGATTTCGCAAAAGCAATTTTTGATTATAGTGGAACCGAGGTAAATGTAAATCCAATTCCAACAAGTGCTTATCCTACCAAAGCAGCGCGGCCACACTTTTCGGTGATGGATAAAACTAAAATAAAAGCAGATTATCAGATACAAGTTCCTTATTGGTTAGATAGCCTTAAGGTTTGTATAGATGCTTTAAAATCAATGAACTAAAACTCTTTTTATGAAAGGAATAATATTAGCAGGTGGAAGTGGTACAAGGTTACATCCATTAACTTTGGCAACAAGCAAGCAAATGATGCCTGTTTACGACAAGCCAATGATCTATTATCCACTATCTACTTTGATGTTAGCTGGGATAAACGAGATTTTGATCATTTCTACACCTCATGATTTGCCCAATTTTGAAAAGCTTTTAGGTGATGGAAGTAATTTAGGCTGCAAATTTAGCTATGCAGTACAGCCAGAACCAAATGGTTTAGCGCAAGCCTTTGTAATCGGTGAAGAGTTTATAGGGAAAGACAAAGTTGCTTTGGTTTTAGGTGATAATATTTTCCATGGTGATGGTATGGCTAAATTATTGCAAAATAGCTCCAATCCAGATGGTGGGGTGGTATTTGCTTATCAGGTATCAGATCCAGAAAGATATGGTGTTGTAGAGTTTGATAAAGATAATAAGGCGATATCAATCGAAGAAAAGCCAACGCAACCAAAATCTGATTATGCAGTTCCAGGTTTGTATTTCTATGATAACGATGTGGTAGAAATAGCAAAAAATGTTAAACCATCTCCCCGCGGTGAATATGAAATTACCGATGTAAATAAAGTTTATCTAGAAAGTGGAAGATTAAAAGTTGGGGTATTAAGTCGTGGCACTGCTTGGTTAGATACGGGAACCTTTGCATCGTTAATGCAGGCTGGTCAATTCGTTCAAATCATTGAGGAAAGACAAGGTTTGAAAATTGGGTGTATTGAAGAGATTGCTTATAGAATGGGATATATCTCTGGAGACCAACTAAGAGAAATTGCTAAGCCATTAATAAAGAGTGGTTATGGCGAATATCTTTTGAAGATTTTAAAATAAAAATTGGAATTTTGTCATTCCGAGGAACGAGGAATCTATTATGTAGTTTAATAGATTCTTCGCTATGCTCAGAATGACAGTCGTTTTATTATCTCTCGCCCACTTGTTGTCTCCACATCGCATAATACAAGCCTTTTTCATCTACTAAGTCTTCATGTCGGCCTTGTTCGATAATTTTTCCTTTCTCCAACACGTAGATTTTATCTGCATGTCGGATAGTGGACAGGCGGTGGGCAATTAAAATTGTAATCTGCTCACTCAATTTAGAGACGTCCTTTATGGTTGCAGTAATTTCTTCCTCAGTAATAGAATCCAATGAAGAGGTTGCCTCGTCAAATACTAAAATATCAGGATTACGAAGTAAAGCTCTAGCAATCGATAAACGTTGTTTTTCTCCTCCAGAAACCTTAACTCCCCCTTCACCAATTACGCTGTCTAAACCTTGGTCGGCTCTAGCCAATAGCGTATGGCAGGCCGCCTGACGAAGTACCTTCAAACATTCTTCATCTGTAGCACTAGGTTTCACAAATTGTAGATTTTCTCTAATAGTCCCAGAAAATAGTTGTGTATCTTGTGTTACGAAGCCAATTTTTTCCCTCAATTGATCCAGATTAATTTCTCTTCCAGAAATACTGTTGTAAAGCACGTCGCCTGCTACGGGTTGATATAGTCCAACTAATAGCTTTACTAAGGTCGTTTTACCGGAACCAGACGGTCCAACAAATGCAATAGTTTCTCCTTTATTCACGCTAAAGTTGATATGATTTAAAGCATTGGTTTTTCCTGTGAGATGTTTAAAGCTGATATTATCAAATGTCAGTTGTTCTATTTTTTCCAATGGTTTTGGATTTTCTGGCTTTTTGTCAATAGGAGTGCTTAAAATTGACTTAAATCTGCCAAGTGACACTTCTGCTTCTCTCCATGTTAAAATTACGTTACCGAGCTCCTGTAGTGGTCCAAACAAAAAGAACGAATAGAATAGGAAAGAAAAATATTGCCCTGCAGAAATGGTATTATCGAAAATGAGTACCAATAATACCACAATCATTATACTACGTACCAAGTTTACTGTAGTGCCCTGTACAAAGCTCATACTTCGGACATACTTTACCTTTCTTAACTCTAAGCCTAAAATTTTGTAGGTAGTTTTATTTAATCGTTCGATTTCCTGATTAGCTAATCCTAAACTTTTAACCAATTCTATATTTCTTAACGATTCAGTGGTAGAGCCAGCTAAAGCGGTTGTTTCTGCAACAATAGATTTTTGGATCGTTTTAATTTTCTTGCTTAAAAACCAGCTAATAAATGCGATAACAGGAATTGAAGCCACGTAAACTAGCGTAACTTTATAGCTTACAGAAAGCGAGTAAACGATGACGAAAACCATCCCAATTAAACTCACGAATAAGATACTAATGAAAGAAGTGATGAACTTTTCGCAGTCTATTCTTACTTTTTGAAGTATACCTAAGGTTTCGCCACTGCGTTGATCTTCGAATACTTGATAAGGTAATTCCAATGAATGTTTTAAGCCGTCGGCATACATTTTGGCACCAACCTTTTGTACAATAATATTGGTAAAATAATCTTGGAAGTTTTTAGCAATTCTTGAAACCATGGCAGCACCTATGGCTAAGCCAACCAATCCAAGTACACCATAAATATATTCTGCTCGGTCATAGCTGTCTTTTTTCTCTATAAAACGATCTACAATTTGACCTGTAAAGTACGGGTCCATTAAAGAGAAGCCAATATTGATAGCCGCTAAAAATAGCGCAAGCACCACTACCCACTTGTGTGTTTTTAGATACTCGATTAATAAATTCATTTTATTTTGTGATTTGGAATGCAAAAATAGAAAAAGGGAATGTAGCTTAACTGCATTCCCTTTTATATTACAATTTAACGATATTGTTAAAGCAATTGCTTATATCGTCATGATGTCTTTTTCCTTCAATTCAGCAAGTTTATCTACTTTTAAGATATAAGCATCAGTAATTTTTTGAACTTCAGCTTCACCTGTTTTGATCTCATCATCAGAAACACTTTCGGCTTTTAGTTTTTTGATTTTTTCGTTAGCATCTTTACGAATGTTACGAACGGTAATACGCCCTCTTTCTGCCTCTTCTTTTACCTTCTTTACCAATTCTTTTCTGCGTTCCTCTGTTAAAGGGGGTACAACCAAACGAATAATAGAACCATCATTTTGTGGGTTGATACCAATATTAGCTTCCATAATTGCTCGTTCAATAGGAATTAACATGTTTTTCTCCCAAGGTTGGATAATCAAAGTACGAGCATCAGGAGTATTGATAGCGCTAACTTGAGCTAGTGCAGTTGCACTACCATAGTAGTCAACCATAATGCCATCTAACATTCCTGCAGAAGCTTTTCCAGCTCTAATTTTTGTTAATTCAGATTCGCAGTGAGCAATGGCTCTATCCATTGTTGCTTGTGCATCTGTTAACTGTTTCTTTATGAGGTCATTCATTGTGCTGTGTAATTTTGTACAAAAATAAAAATAAAGCTCAGAAATTAAACTTTAACCAAAGTTCCAATCTCTTCGCCTTGTGCAATTTTCATGAAGTTTCCAGCCTTGTTCATATCAAATACAATAATCGGCAAATGGTTCTCTTCACAAAGTGTAAATGCCGTCATATCCATTACGTTCAAGTCTTTGGCGTAAACCTCTTTAAAGGATAACGTTTGATATTTGGTTGCTGTTGGATCTTTCTCTGGATCTGCGGTATAAATCCCATCTACACGTGTTCCTTTTAATACCACATCGGCATTAATTTCAATCGCTCTTAGTGCTGCTGCAGAATCTGTGGTGAAATATGGATTCCCAGTTCCTGCACCGAAGATAACGATACGTCCTTTCTCGAGGTGACGAACTGCTCTTCTTCTTACGAAAGGCTCGCAGATTTGTTCCATTTTAATTGCCGAAAGTAAACGAGTTTTTAAACCCACTTTTTCTAATGCATCTTGCAAAGCCATACTGTTAATTACGGTAGCTAACATGCCCATATAGTCGGCTTGTGCTCTATCCATTCCAGATTTTTCAGCGCTTAAACCTCTAAAGATATTTCCTCCACCTATTACAATTGCGATTTCTAGACCTTGGTCATGAACGGCTTTGATGTCTTCAGCATATTGTTTAACTCTTTCATTGTCAATGCCATATTGCTTTTCGCCCATTAGCGATTCGCCACTCAGTTTGAGGAGGATACGTTTGTACTTCATAAAAGACAAAATTATCAAGTTTTTTTAAATTGATGCTTCTTTATTGAGTTTAATTTCTGTGCCTTGGTAAAATACCTGTTCTATATCCATTGCTTCGTTCAACACAACAAAATTTGCTTCACTATTAACACCTAATTGACCTATTTCGTTTTCCTTTTTTATCAGCTTTGCTGGATAGTAGGTCGCCATATTGACAGCATCGGTTAAAGAGACCCCACAATGAGCAACAACGTTTTTGATAGACTGCAACATCGTCATTGCCGAACCTGATAATGTTCCATCTGGCATTATAAATTTACCATCTACCGCAACATGTTGATATGGCCCGATATTACACTCGGCCACAGCATCAGTAATTAGAAATAGTCTTTCTTTCATCATTTTCGCTGCAATGGTTATTACCTCAAAGTCAACATGTAGTCCATCGGCGATAATGCTTGCCATTGCCGTTGGGTGGTTAAATACTGCTGTTGGAATACCTGGCGCTCGGTGTTGCAAAGGAGACATGGCGTTAAACAAATGTGTAGTGGTTTGCATACCTTTGTTATAAGCTTTAGTCGCTTCTTCAAAAGTGGCACTACTATGCCCAAGCGATAAAACTATATCATTGTCCAATAGATATTGAATTACATCATCATCTTGCAATTCAGGAGCAAGCGTCATCATCTTGATGATGCCATCTCCATAATCTACTAAGGATTTGATTTCGTCTAACTTAGCTTTACGGATATATTCTTTTACATGCGCACCTCTTTTTTCAGGGTTGATAAAAGGACCTTCTAAGTGTAAGCCCATACAATTTCTAGCGTCGCTGCGATATTCTTTAATCACAGCAATACACTGGTTAAAAACTTCTGGTGTATTCGTGGCTAGGCAGATAAGAAAAGAGGTAGTTCCTTCTTGCAATAGTTGATCTTCAATAATTCTGATATTCTCAATTGTTGGCTCGGCAGAAAATAATTTTCCAGCAGCACCGTAAATCTGTAAGTCAATAAATCCTGGAAGTAGTTTTGTATCTTTAGGTTTAGTATCACTTGAAGTTGATCTGATTTTGCTGATTAAGCCATTTTCGATTAAAATGTCTTTTTGAGTTTGTATTCCCTGTGTAAGATATACATTTTGATTTTGTAGCAATTGCATTTACAAGTTTACCAAAATGATCTATAACAAAAAAGTCTCGACAAAATTGCCGAGACTTCTTTATATTGGTTTTGCTTAAAAAATTAAGCGCCTAATTGTACACGTTTGAAAGCTGTTACAGTTAATCCTTTAGCGGTGTTGTCTAAGAATTTACGAACATCCATAGAACCATCTTTAACAAACTCTTGGTTTAATAAAGTACTGTCTTTATAGAATTTATTCAATTTACCAGCAGCGATTTTTTCAACCATTTCTTCTGGTTTACCTTCTTGACGAATCACGTCTTTAGCAATTTCGATTTCACGCTCAATCGTAGCCGGATCAACACCGTCTTTATCAACAGCAACTGGATTCATTGCAGCAATTTGCATTGCAACATCTTTACCAGCTTCAGTAATGTCAGCACCATTAGCACCTTCAAATACTACTAAAACGCCCATTTTACCGTTAGAGTGAACATAAGAAACAACTTTCTCGCCAGTTACATTTGCATACTCTTGGATAACGATTTTCTCGCCGATTTTACCAGTTAATTCAGTAATCGTTTCAGCAACTGTACGTCCATCTTCTAAAGCAATTGCTGATAATTCTTCAGCATTAGCAGGATTGTTTGCAACTGCAGCAGCTAAAACAGCTTGAGCTAAATTACGGAAATCTTCAACTTTAGATACTGGCTCAGTTTCACAAGCTAAAGCAACTAATTTACCGTTAGTGCCATCTGCTGATACGTTGATTGATACCAAACCTTCAGATGTAGCATTACCAGAACGAGCGGCAGATACTTTTTGACCTTTTTTACGCAATAAATCAACAGCAGCTTCGAAATCGCCATTGGCTTCTACTAATGCTTTTTTGCAATCCATCATACCGGCACCGGTTTGTTGGCGTAATTTGTTTACATCTGCGGCAGTAATTTGTACTGTAGACATTTTTTTTAAATATTTAGAATTTCTATAAAATGTTATAAGTTGCAAATTATAGGTTACAAGTCTTTAGACCTATAACTTACAACCCGCAACTTACAACTTTAATTATGCTTCTGTATTATCTTCTGATGAAGTTTCTGCTTCAGCAGTTTCTTTCTTAGCTTTTTTAGCTGGTGCTTCAGGAGCGTCAGCAGCAGCTTTAGCCGCTACAGCTTCTTTCTCAGCCTCATCATCTTTTTCACGTTTGCGCTCATCTAAACCTTCTTCGATAGCTTTAACAATGATGTCAGTAATCAATGAAATTGATTTTGTAGCATCATCATTCGCTGGAATAGGGAAATCGATGTTTGAAGGATCAGAGTTAGTATCAACCATTGCAAAAGTAGGAATGTTTAATTTCAAAGCTTCAGCAACTGCGATGTGCTCTTTCTTCACGTCAATTAAGAAGATCGCTGCAGGTAAACGGTTCAAATCAGCGATACCACCTAAAAGGCTTTCTAATTTGATACGCTCACGTTGGATCATTAAACGCTCTTTCTTAGAAAGAATCGAATAAGTGCCATCTTTAGTCATCTTATCGATGTTAGACATCTTTTTGATTGACTTACGTACAGTAGCGAAGTTAGTTAACATACCACCTAACCAACGCTCGGTTACGAAAGGCATGTTTACTTTTTTAGCTTGCTCTGCTACGATCTCTTTAGCTTGTTTCTTAGTAGCTACAAATAAGATCTTACGACCAGATTTAACGATTTGTTTAATCGCCGAAGCAGCTTCTTCAGTTTTAGCTAAAGTTTTATTTAAATCTATAATGTGAATACCATTACGCTCCATGAAGATATAAGGAGCCATTTTTGGATTCCATTTACGGGTAAGGTGGCCAAAGTGTACACCTGCATCCAATAAGTCTTGATATGTTGTTCTTGCCATTGTTTTTGTCTCCTTAAAAGATTAACGTTTACTGAATTGGAATTTCTTACGAGCTTTCTTACGTCCTGGTTTCTTACGCTCAACCATACGCATATCACGGGTTACTAACCCTTTAGCACGTAATGCAGATTTCTTATCAGCATCTAACTCAACAATAGCTTTCGCAATCGCTAAACGAACAGCCTCAGCTTGTCCTTTAACACCACCGCCTGCTACGTTTACGTTTACATCATATCTACCAGTTAATTCAGAAACTTCGAATGATTGGTTAACAATGTATTGTAAAGGTAGGGTTGGGAAATATTCTTTATGATCTTTACCGTTTACGGTAATAGTGCCGTTACCCTCTTTTAAATAGATACGAGCAACTGCTGTTTTTCTTCTACCAGAAGTATTTGTTGTTGACATTTCTTTTCTCTTTTACTTTTAATTAAAGTTTGATAGTTTTTGGCGATTGTGCAGCGTGAGGATGCTCAGCACCAGCATAAACAAATAAATTAGTGTATAATTTTTTGCCTAATTTGGTTTTAGGTAACATACCACGAACAGCTTTCTCTACAACACGTCTAGGGTGTTTTTCCAATAACTCTTTCGGAGAAATGAAACGTTGACCACCTGGATATCCAGTGTAACGAACATAAGTTTTATCAGTTAACTTGTTTCCTGTTAACTTGATTTTGTCTGCATTAATAACGATAACGTTATCACCGCAGTCTACGTGTGGGGTATACTCTGGCTTGTTTTTACCTCTAATAATCATTGCGATTTTAGAAGACAAGCGCCCCAAAATCTCTCCTTCAGCATCAACTACAACCCATTGTTTATTAACGGTTTTAGCATTCGCAGAGACAGTTTTGTAACTTAACGTATTCACTTGCTTTTATTTAATTTGTTAAAAAATATATAATTCCCTGTTTTTTAGGGACTGCAAAGATACGGAGAAAACTTTAAATACCAAATAGTTGGAGTAGAAAATTTCGGTTTTAAGTTGTCGGTTGTTTTTAATAAGTGATAAGGTTTGATAATTTGAAAAGCAAATGTAGAAGTTCTTCGGTTCCGAAAGTTCTGCTTTTAGTTGTACCTTTTGCCATGTTCGTCATTGCGAGGAACGAAGCAATCTCGTGCGAAAGTATTTCATCCCAATCGGGTTTGGAAAGCCAATACAGTATCAGCTTTGTCAATCTTACCTTCAATTGTATATGAAGATTGACAAAGTTTAATACACTTTAGTTATTCTAAATTAATTGGGGTTTGGGTTAAATTCTATGATAGCGCTTTGAGATGACAAAACTCGAAGTTTGGCAACGATTGGAGATAGCAAAACGCAAAAAAAAGCGTGATATGATCTATCAACGCTTTTCAACATATTGTTTATAACTAAGCTATTTCTTTGCCAATTTAATCGACATGGTTTTTGTTTCCTTACCATCTTTAGTGTCATACATTTCCATTAATTGGTTGTTATCATCAATAATGGTAAATACCTCTCTAAATGGAATTTGTTTTCCAGAAGATGCCTCAGTTGCGGTTCCTTTAAAAGTAATTACTTTACTACTTTCATTAAACGTGCCTTCTGCATACATCAATCCCGTTCCCATGTTGTCAATCCATGTGCTAATGTAAACTTTTCTGGCATTGTCGTAGGCAACTGTATTCATTCCCTCAAAAGGCATTCCTTCCATATCACCTTTGTAAGAAGAATGCTGATAACGGCCTCCCAAAATCATTTTGGTTTCAGCTTTAATTCCCAGACTTCTGCTCATCACAGAGCCATCCGGTTTATAGAAAGTAATATCTACCTCCCAGTTGCCTACAGATTTGCTCAGCATTTGATGTTCATTGCCGGGCTTCATATACTCTTCCCAGGCTTTCATCATTGTGACAGAATCCACGGGTTTAGTGCTGATCTCTGTAGATTTCTTAGAAGTAGATATGATAGTGGTATCGCCTTTATTATCTTTCTTTTCGCTGTTGCAGGCTGTTGCAAGTAATAGCACCAAGCTTGAAGCGATCATTAAATTTTTCATGCTAGCTTAAATGAATTTTAATATTTAGTTGATGGTTTTGGGTGTAACACTAAATATAATACTTTGTTTGCAACTCCATAAATTCAGAAAATTAATTTGTTAAGTCATCAATTCGTCGCTGTGCCCTAATGCCAACCCTGGTATCTTGGATCTGGTCGGCAACGGTGATCTCCATATCACGATCTTTATCGGATAAATGAACCTGAACTTTTTCTGCATTTTCGATGGCATGATCGTAGGAACCTCTGGCACTCATCAGTTTTACGAAAACGGGCAGACATTCAAAGAAAATAAACAACAAACCTATAAAAGTAACCGCCAAGGAAGTGTTGAGATCTTTTGTTCCATCTGCATTATAGCTCAATTGGCCTAAGGCCCAGTTCCTATCAGCAAAGCCAGCAATATTTGCCAAGCTATCTAATTGTTTGGTGGTGTAGAGTTTCTCGCTCATTAATCCATCAAATTGCTTACGGCCATCAATAAACCTTTCAGTTTTACGAAGATCGGCTGTAAGTGTATCTAGGTTTTGTTCGCGCTGTTTTAGTTCGGCTTCTTTACGTTTAGCATAAGGACCGTAGCCCAAAACCCCTGATGTTTCGGTCGTTTTATTTCCGAAAATCTCATAGTTTAATTTTTGCCGATCACTTTTGATCGCAGCGGCTAAGGAATCTCTTTGAGCTTTTTGGTCCTTAAACTTTGCGATTTCAATGGTGTACTTCTTATCGAATGCTTTGTTTAAAGTATCAATTTTGGAACGCTGACCATTTAAATAGCTCACCTTTAGCTTTTCTTTAATCTCTTTATCGAAAATTTTCAATTCCAAGGGGCGGGATATCACGATACCAATCATAATAGCTAGTAAGATTCGCGGTGTAGCTTGCAGGAGTTGTTTGTTAGCACTGGCATTTTTATCTAAACTACCTACAATATAACGGTCCATGTTGAAGATAGCCAAGCCCCAAATTAGGCCGAAGAAAATGGAGAATAGCCAAGCAAAATCGCCACCTTTAAAAACGAAGAACATGGCATAACCACCAGATAGTGCTGCAAAAAGACCTGTAAAAAATATGGTTGCCCCAATACCGATGTACTTATTGTGATCGGTCGGATGCTTTTCGAGGGTATCGATGTGGGCGCCAGAACAAAACCAAAGGAAGCGAGAAATGCGGTTCATTTTAACCAAATTTTATATATCAATAGTTAAACTACTGGTGATCTCAAATGTTACAATTGCTTAAAAATAATTATTAGAAGCAGAGGAAGAGTAGATAGAAAGTAAAATTATTGTAGGAGCCTTGTGCAAGGGTAAATTATTGTTGTAATTCGTATCTTTGATAAAAAACCGAAACGATGAAAGAAGTTACAGTTCAAGACCTGAAACAAAAAATAGATCATAATGAGCCTTTTCAATTAATTGATGTTAGAGAGACTTTCGAGTATGAAACCTCTAATTTGGATGGATTAAATATCCCATTAGGCGGCATTCTAATTGAAGCTGATAAAATTGATAGAGATAAACCCGTAATTGTACAATGCCGCAGTGGTAAACGTAGTGCAGCTGCAATCATGCAGTTGGAACAAGTACATGGTTTCGATAATTTATATAACTTAAAAGGTGGTATTTTGGCTTGGCAAGAAGCTTTTGATCCAAACATGCCAGTTTATTAGTTTTAAATGCTGAAATGACTAAATGAGTAAATATCATTCGTTCATTTAATCACTTTCTCATTTTCTCATTTAAAAATTATGAAGAAAAAGATTTTTCTTAACGCATTTTACAATCTAGCGTTAATACTTTGTATTCTAGGTGCTTTTTGGGCATTTGAGAATAAGAGTCCTTTAATTGCTGTTTTTCTGGTTGCCATGATGGCAGCGTTTCTTTTTTTTAAAATAAAGTTAATTAAAGAGTTGAAACAAGAATTCAAGCAAGGGCCTCCACCAAAGAAATAAAACAATAAAGCCATCAAATTATTGATGGCTTTATTGTTTTCTAATCAAATAGATTTTCACTTATTCCTTTCAGCCCGAGGCCTGGTAATTTTTCTAAAACATATTTTCCTTCTTTAAAAGATGGCTGCTCAAAAGGATTATTTATTGTCAGGAACGGACCATCCAAATCTGCCCAATCACATAAAGGAGCTAAGTGTGCACCTGCCAAAGTAGCTATAGACGTTTCGCTCATGCAGCCAATTAAAACCTTCATGCCCAATTTGCGAGCTTTTAAAATAGTCTGATGCCCTTCATACATTCCGGTGCTCTTCATCAGCTTAATATTGATGCCATGATAAGCACCTTTCAGTCCGTCTAAATCTTTTAAACGTTGCATAGCTTCATCGGCCAATAATGGAATAGGACTGCGTTGGGTTAGCCAAGCATTGCCATCCAGATCATTTTTATCCATTGGCTGTTCTATTAAAACCACGCCTTGATCATGCAGCCAATAAATCAAGTCGATGGCTTTTATACGATCATTCCAACCTTGGTTTGCATCTACATATAAAGGCACATTGGTTACACTGCGAATAGTTTCAATAATTTCTTGATCATTAGCCCTGCCCAACTTCACCTTGATCACCTTAAATTCTTTGGCATCTTCTAATTTTTTACGCAATACTTCTGGCGTATCAATACCAACGGTGAAAGAGGTCACAGGCATTTTGTTGGGCACTGCGTCGAAAATTTCGTAGCATGGTTGATTTAATAGCTGGCCATTTAAATCATTCAGAGCAATATCTATAGCTGCTTTAATGGCTGGATTTCCAGGTGTCAAGTCATCCAAATACGACGTGATGGCTGCAAAATCGAAAGGGAATTGAAAGCGTTTCCAATCTACTTTCTTCAAAAAATCATTTGCCGTTTCATAGCTTTCGCCCATATAAGGTACCATGCTCGCCTCACCATAGCCTATTTTCCCCTCATGTTCCACCTTCAACAACAATAAAGGCGTACTGGTTCTTGTAAATTTCGCAATCGAAAATGGGTGTTTTAACTCTAATTCAAAAGCTTTGCAACTAATTTTCATCTTTAATCGTCTAAATCATTAAAAGGTAAATAGCCTTGCGCTATATTTGTTAACGCTAAATTATCGGGCCATGAAAACTATTTCAAGATTACGTTATTTTCTTTATTTATCCATATTAATTATAGGATGTACCACCGGAAAAAATGCTTTACAAAAAGGTGATTACGATGCTGCTGTTTCCAAGGCCGTAGACCGCCTAAGAAGTTCGCCACAAAATAAAGCAGCATTAGAGGTTTTGCCAGTAGCGTTCGATCTTGCCATTAAAACTCATTTAAGAAAAATTGCAGAAGCAAAAGCTTCGCCAGATGCTTTCAAATGGGAGGGTATTTTATATAGTTATCAGCGAATTAATCAACTTAGTGATGAAGTGAACGGATGCCCTAGCTGTTTAAAGTTGGTGCCTGAACCACCTAAATATATAAAGGAATACGAAGATGCTAGATATCAGGCTGCCGAGGCTCGCTATCTGTTAGGTGAAAAGGCTTTGCGGGAAAACAACCGCCAAAGTGCAAAAACTGCCTATAACCATTTTGTTAGAGCAGAAAACTTATATCCATCTTTAAAAGGAATTAAGGACAAAATTGAAGATGCCTATTGGGCAGCGGTATTGAAGGTTGTGGTTCAGCCAGCAATCATCAATAGCAATACTTACAGACTAAGTAATGATTATTTTCAGCAGCAGATTACCAATTATTTGGCTACCTATAAAGGAAATACTTTTGTGCGTTTTTATACCGAAGGGGAGGCTAACAAGCAAAAATTACGGGCTGATCAATTGATAGAGCTAAATTTTGACGATTTTATTGTTGGTCAGACCTACGTCAAAGAGCGCGAAGAAAAACTAAAAAGAGACAGCGTCATGGTAGGAGAAGATAGAAGGGGTAATAAGGTATATGGTACTGTAACTGCAACCTATAGCTTTTTTGAGAAACAGGTTTCATCCTCTGGACTTTTAAATTTTGCAGTGGTAGATTTAAATACAAATAAACTTTTGCAAAATAGAAAATTGGCGGGTACCTATGTATGGGTAGATAGTTGGGCTTCTTTTAAAGGCGACGAAAGAGCATTGGATAAACAGCAGTTTGCTTTAACAAGAAAACGAGAAATGATGCCGCCGCCCCCAGGTAATTTGTTTGTAGAATTCACCAAGCCCATTTATGCACAGTTGGTAGATAACATTACTTCGTTTTATAGTAGGTATTAAGTAGCCCATTTATCAAGTTCCAATAATCAAATTTTAGATCACTAGATTTTGAAAGGCTGGGTTATTAGCTAAGTAGCGATAGCCCCGCTTTTTGCTATTATCTTTTTGTTTGGTTCCTGTCATTCCGACGTTTGGAGGAATCTAATCCTAAATTGCTTCGGCCTTTCAGCATATATTAACATAAAAAATATAACCGCGTTAGTTAGGTTTATTCATCAAAACTTTTGCGCCGAACAAAATCCCCTTAAATTGCAATTCCATTTTAAAGTGAAAAATATTTCGCGCCAACAAATGACAATAAAACCATCTCCCTCAATGCAATTATCGCTAATATTGCAGCGATGAACCATAGTCTTTACAATCCCTTTAAAAGTTTCGATTTTAGGAACGACAAATGCTTTCTTAGCGGAGATGCTACATCGCCTTTGGCGGTACGTGTGTTGCCAGATTGGTTACTTGGTATGTCAAAGCTAACCGGCGACGAGCAAATTAAACTGTTGGATGAAAGTGTCAGGAGCTATAAAAGTTTGGTGGTTCCGGCGAGTGCTGAAATCTATACCGAATCAATTTTGCCTTTAGAGCAAAAATTAGAAACTGCATTTGAGCAAGGCTACAAAGGTGTTTCCGCTTTACCAGAAGTGGAACTTTTTCAATGGATTGGCAAAATGATGTATAGCTTTCTGTATATCGAAATGGAAGGTGCCATCCGTTTAAAACAGCTAAGTGGCGATGGCATGAATATGTCACAAGGGTTGATGCACAAGTTCGGCAACCTGCACTTAATGTTACAAAGTATCTTCACAAAAGTAGAATTTGAAGATTTTACCCCTTGGTCTATTGTAGTCGTCCCATTAGAAAATATAGAAACAGGTTTTAGTTTCAGAGACGAGATCAATACTTTGATCTTCTCGTTAAAATTTAAGGACTTTGGAATAGTGGCTTGTCTGCAAGACAACGGAACCAATAAAAGGTATCATCAAGAGCTTCTGTCCTTTATTAAGGAGAAACCGCTTACCGACCAGCAATTTGAAGAATTGGCTGCTCGGTTTTTCTATTCGGCATATTTGTTTAACCGCTTGCCTGAATATAACATTATTGAAGCTAACGGTGTTGCCTACATCGATCCTATGCCATTAAGAGGTATGCAAAACAAACCAATCTTTGATGAGTGGCAGCACAAAACCTATGGACAGGTATTGGAAAACTTCTGGAAGCCTTACGAATTAACTTTATTTGAAATTATCAAAGATCCTAAAGCACCGTTAAGCTTTTTCGAGCAGCCATTATTGCCAGATGCTGGATAATTGCGTAATAAAATTAGGAATAATACCAGGTACAAGAATTACAGTTAATATTAGGCCTGTTAGAGCACCAAAAAAATGTGCATCGTGGTTAATGCTATCCCTAGAGTTTTTGGACATGTACACACAGTAAACGAGGTAAAGCACTCCAAATACAATAGCATACATCGGAATAAACATTACACCAATTAAGCTTAAAGGAAGAAATAAAATATAGCTAAATAAAACCGCACTAATTGCTCCAGATGCACCTAGGCTGCTATACCTATAATCGTCTTTATGCCTAATTGCTGTTGGCACGTCGCTAAGTATTAAAGATACCATATAGAGCAATCCAAACTGCCAATGCCCAATCATCGTTTCTAGTTTAAAAGCAAAAAAGAAAAAAGTAAACATGTTGAAGAATAAATGCATCCAATCGGCATGGATGAGCCCGCTGGTAATAAATGTATAAAGTTTATTGCCTTTAGCTACGCTATAAGGGTGAAGCATGAATTTGCCAAACAAATCGGTATTGTTAAACGCATAAATACTGGTAATTAAGGTAAAGATAAAGATGATTGAGGCTACAGGGGCCGTATTCCAATATTCTAATAACATATTATTTAATATCTAATTTGGTGTCTTTTACTAGTCTTCCAATTGGATAACGCATAAAAGTCGGCTCAAAATAATCAGAATTTTTGTAAATGAACTCTAATTGTGCATCAGCACTTTTAGTAAGCTCAGGATTTTTAGCTTTTTCTTCTGCTAATTTTTGTTTTAATAGTGGGTTTTTCTTCAATAACTCGGCTGCAGTATCTTCAAAAACGTAGGCGGAGTAGTGCTCCTTTTGTCCTAAAATGGAATCGAAAAAGTTCCAATTAAAAAATGAGTCTGGGGCTTGCGGCTCTAGAGTCTCCACAATGTATCTGTTCGTTTTTTGGTTTACATAAATTACATAATCTCCAGCATAACAATCGATGGTTTGTGTCTTGATTTGTAGTTTTACTGCCGAGTGTAGGTAGTGCCCTTCAAAGGGCTTTTGGACAGTCTTCATGTCGACGATGTAATACATTTCAAGTGTTAGTTTAGTGTCGCTATTCAGCTCATCAACCTTTACATTATTCAATTTTAAGAGCTTAATTACTTTATCCCAAGCTTTTGGAATAACATAAGCAACCGGCTTATCAATAGTTAGTGCTGGTTCGAAATTATTCCATTGTTTAATGCTTTTGATGTATGGCTCGTTACGGTCATAATACAGTCTATCCAATCCACTCACTTCACTAGGCTTATATTTTGCAGTATATCCTTTAAATTCTATCTCGTCGAACTTATCTCTGTTCAACTTCCAGTCTAAGGTAAATGTGTGCTGCTCTTCAATAGCATCATCTGCCTTCTTTTTGTTTTCGCCTATTATTTTTGCATCTCTTTCTACAATGTCGATATAGGTTTGTAGCAGTTTATAAGTAGACTCTACTCTTTGGTCGTAAGGCTTTAACATGTGTGTTTCTGGCATAAAACCAATGGTATTGTGTAAAGCTGCATAACCTGTGCTATATCTCGGGCTTTCCATAAAACCGTTAATTCCGTTGTCTGGTATTTCTTTCACAGTGTTGACGTACGGAGTAAGTTCATAACCTTTTGCTTTCATTTCGGAATAAAGGGCTGGAAGCATGGTTTTGGTGAGGTAATTAGCGAGTGTTGGGTTAAGTTTATCTTTTTGTGTGGGGATCAATGTCATAGTGTACTGATAGTCTGCACCGTTGCTGGTATGCGTATCTACAAAAATCTCAGGTTGCCAAGTATTGAAAATCTGCTGAAAGCTTTCTGAGTTTTTAGAGTCAGTTTTGATAAAGTCACGATTAAGATCGTAGTTTTTGCTATTTCCCCTAAATCCGTAAGCCAATGGACCATTCTGATTAGCCCTAGAGGTGCTAGTGCGGTTGAAACTGCCATCAATATTATAAATTGGGATAATGCAGATTACAACGTTTTTAGGTAACTTCTGATTTTTTAACAAATCTCTAGCTAACATCATGCTGGCATCAATTCCTTCTGGTTCTCCTGGGTGAATTCCATTATTGATTAATAATACTCGTTTGTTGGCTAGTTTAATTTTTACAGGCTCAAATAGACCATTACTGCTCAATATGAGTACATGCAAGGGTTTGCCAAAATCTGTCTGTCCGTAGCTGATTAGCTTTGCTTGTTTTGGAAAAGTTTTGACTAGTGCTTGATAATAAGGAATTGCATCATTATAAGTTGTAGTAGCTTTCTTGCCACTGTTTTCGTAAGGAGTCAGTTGGGCAAAAGAATTCATCGTAATAAAGATAATTAGGCAAGATAAATATATCCTCATTTTGAAATGATTTTATAGACTATTTTTGGGTTAGAAGTTAAAATGCTGTATCTGGATAGGTAGCTAACTTATCGAATTGTTTTATTGGTCAGGCCTTTTGCTCCAAATGAGTATTTAAATCCAATAGATAGAAAATTATAGATGTCTGGGTTAACATTTTTAAAGCCAGCATAACTTGGGTCATTGTAGCCGTCTAGACCTTCTCCTGTTGTAATGTTAGCTTGGTAATTGACATTTAAAGTATAGCGAATATTGCCCCAGCTATCTGGAAAGTAAAAATCTATACCCACATTTAATGGGATCACGATGTTTGTGCTTTTATCTTCTCCGGGGAAAGTGTGAGTACCTTTGTATCTTACAATCTTGTTCATGTTGTTGCCGATTAAACCAACACCAGTTCCTAGATAAAATCCCTTGGTATAATTTAAGAAATCGTTATAATAAAAGTTGGTAAATTCACCCGCTCTAAATTTTGCATTTAGTGTAACCGACTTGTAAGCATTGGTAAATTCCCTGTTATGTGGATCTTTGACAATATCACCGCCTTTTATTATGCCCATTTGAAATTCAAGACCTGTGGTAATGAAGGGAGTGAAGTGATAATCTAAAGTTCCATAACCTGCAAATCCAAAGTTTCCCTTTTTTACATCTGTAAAGCTATAAGTTCCACCGCCGCCGCCGCCCGCACTTAGTCTGTAAAAGTTTGATTGACCAAATACTGTAACTGTAAGTAGGATAAGTGCTAGAGCTAAGTAACTTTTTTTCAATGGTTTGTAATTAGGTGCTTACGGTACAAATGTATCATCTTTATTCAAAAAATAAACAATATCTTTGAATTTATGCTAGAAATTAAAATAAATGCGGTTTCTGTGTCCGAAAGGTTCATGAAATATGTGAAAATAGATACGCAATCAGATGCTTCTTCGTTAACTACACCATCAACTGCCAAACAGAAGAATCTTGGAAAGGTGCTAGCTGAAGAGTTATTGACACTGGGCTTGAAGGATGCTCATTTAGACGAACATGGTTATGTCTATGCTACAATTCCTGCAACAACAGAAAAAGAAGTGCCTGTAATTTGTTTTTGTTCGCACATGGATACGTCTCCAGATAGCAGTGGCGAAAATGTGAAGCCAATTGTTCATAGAAACTATCAAGGTGAGGATTTGGTACTGCCAGATGATCCTAATATTGTCTTGAGGCTTTCAGAACACAGAGATCTGAAAAACCAAATTGGGAATGATATTATTACCGCAAGCGGTACCACATTACTAGGGGCCGATAACAAAGCAGGTGTGGCTGAAATTATGGAAGCTGCAACTTATTTGGTGCAAAATCCGCAAATTAAACATGGTACGATCAAAATATTATTTACGCCAGATGAAGAAATTGGTAGAGGGGTAGATAAAGCTGATTTGAAAAAATTAGGAGCTGAGTTTGCTTATACCATTGACGGTGAAACCTTAGGTTCAATTGAAGATGAAACTTTTTCTGCTGATGGTGCCAAGTTAATTATTAATGGCGTAAGTGCTCATCCTGGTTTTGCCAAAGGTAAGATGGAAAGTGCTATCAAGATTTTAGCAGATATAATTAGTGCTTTGCCAAAAGATAGATTGGGCGCAGAAAGCACTTCTCAAAAAGAAGGTTTTATTCACCCAGTTGGGATGAGTGGAACTGCCGAGCAGGCTGAAGCTAATTTTATTCTTCGTGATTTTGATAATGAGTTGTTGAAATCCCATGGGGATACCTTGGAAGGAATTGTGAAAGAAGTAATGAAATCTTATCCAAGATCTACTTACATCTTGACTATTAAGGAACAATACCGTAATATGAAAGAGGTATTAGATCAGTATCCTCAGATTATGGCTAATGGTATAGAGGCGTTAAAACGAGCGGGACTGAATCCAATAACTCGTAGCATTAGAGGTGGTACAGATGGATCTCGATTATCTTTCATGGGCCTACCTTGTCCGAATATTTTTACTGGGGGGCATGCTTTTCACGGTAAGCAAGAATGGGTGGCTATACAGGATATGGTAAAGGCTGTCGAAACTATTGTTCACCTAGCGCAAGTTTGGGAAGAAAGAAGTTGATTTATGACGATTTCAGATATACGATTCGCTCACTGTAATTATGCGTTATTACTTTTTAATCGTAAGTTGTAAACTAAAATCGTAATTATAACGTAAGCCGAGCCAAATATTGGTCTTGTTCATCCACGTATACAATCTTACAAATCCAGCCATGTTGCTTGCTTAAACGTTGCAATGTGGTTGTATCTATATAAAGCCAGTTGAACCAATTCCCTTTTCGTTCTCTATATTCATAACAATAGGCGATTTCACCAAAATACTGGTTGGTTGGCATTGGAATATCGTCGTAAAGATAAGAGATATCAGAACTATCGAAAAGTAACTGACCATTTGGTTTTAAGAGTCGTTTGGCACTTTGTAAGAAGCTTTCGAAATCTTGTAAAGTCCCAGTAACGCCAATTCCATTCATCATAAAGAGTAGGGTATCGTATTTTTCCGTTACCTGAAAGAAATCTTGTAACTGAGGATTTTTTACGCCTCTTTCTTGCATAATTTGAACTGCAAGTGGAGAAATGTCAATAGCGGTTACATCAATCCTCTTTTTATCAAGTAGTAGTGCATGGCTACCTACGCCAGCGCCAACATCAAGTACTTTACCTTTACAGAGCCCAACTGCTTTAAGCTCAATTTCAGACATGTCGTCTTCTCCGCGAAAGAAAATTTCGATGGGCATCTCTTCCGGTTCGTCATAAGAATTGTGTAGCCATAAAATGTCGGCTTTTCCGAACTGGTGAAAATCTAAAAGGGCATTTCCGTAAATATCCATGTTTCAAAGATACGGAAATGCCCTTTTAGAATAAATTCTGGAAACTAAATTAAGCTTTAAGCCTATCTGCTTGTGATTTAACTGCATCAGCTACTCCAGCTAATTTATCTTTTGATTTATCAAATAAGTCGCAGAACCAGTCGCCAACTTTATCTTTGATATCACTTTCTTTATCCGATGATAAAACCATTGCTACTACTGCACCTAGTGCTATTCCAGCTAATACGCCTCCTAATATTTTTGTTTGCTTTGTCATAATTAATGTCTTTTATTAGGGTTAAAACGATGCTACGTAAAGATTGTTTTAAGGTTTTTGTTAAAATTTGTTATCATGAGATGAACTTTCTCCTTATGTCATCTTGAATAGGAGCAAAGCGTAGAGATCAATATAGCGATTTGTTTTGTAGCTAGTTAGATCTCTCTTCGTCGTGCATCCTTTCGAAATGACGGTAGCATTGCGGCAGATCTTATAACCAAAAATCCCCAAGCCTAATTAAAGGTTTGGGGATTTCTTGTATGTTAATTTTGAGCTTAAACTTCTTCCTCGCTAACAAATTTTGCAGAAAAATAATCTCTGTTCATACGAGCGATATTCTCTAACGAGATACCTTTTGGACACTCAGCTTCGCAAGCCCCAGTGTTGGTACAATTACCGAAACCTTCTTCGTCCATTTGAGCTACCATAGTTTGTACACGACGGTAACGCTCTGGCTGCCCTTGTGGCAATAATGCTAGTTGAGATACTTTTGCCGAAACGAAAAGCATTGCCGAAGCATTTTTACAAGTAGCTACACAAGCACCACAACCAATACAAGCAGCAGCTTCGAAAGCAGCATCAGCCTGAATTTTAGGGATTGGCAATGCATTAGCATCTTGTGCGTTACCAGTGTTTACCGATACGAAACCACCAGAAGCAATGATACGGTCAAAAGCAGAACGATCTACCGCTAAATCTTTGATTACTGGGAATGCTTTAGCTCTCCAAGGTTCAACTACAATTGTATCGCCATCTTTGAACGAACGCATGTGTAACTGGCAGGTAGTTACCAAGTCTTTTGGTCCGTGAGGTTGGCCGTTGATGAACATTGAACACATACCGCAGATACCTTCTCTACAATCGTGGTCAAATACAACTGGCTCTTCTCCTTTAGTAATTAGTTGTTCGTTTAAAACATCAAACATCTCTAAGAAAGACATGTCTGGAGAAATCTCAGAAAGCTTGTAATCAACCAATTTACCTGCTGATTTGCTATTTTTTTGACGCCAAACTTGTAGCGTTAAATTCATATTTCCTGTACTCATCTTGTTCAGATTTGAGATAAGAGTTTAAGATGTGAGATGTGAGATTTGAGACGTGAGAATTATGCTATCGCCTTATCTCAAATCTCATATCTAGTGTCTCATATCTACCCCATCTTATTTATAATTTCTTTGTGCAACCTTAATGTTCTCGTAGTTCAATTCTTCTTTGTGCAATTCGAATTCACTTACGCCTTTGTATTCCCAAGCAGCTACATATGCGTAGTTCTCGTCATCACGTTTTGCTTCGCCTTCTTCAGTTTGGTGCTCCTCTCTAAAGTGACCTCCACAGCTTTCTTCTCTGTTAAGGGCATCGATACACATTAATTCACCAAGTTCAATAAAATCAGCAACGCGGTGTGCTTTCTCCAACTCAGGGTTAAACTCATCTGCCGAACCTGGAACTTTAACATCAGCCCAAAACTCTCTACGTAAATCCTGAATTTCTTTAATAGCTTGAGTTAATCCTTCTCTATTACGAGCCATACCACATTTTTCCCACATAATGTGGCCTAATCTCTTGTGGAAATGGTCTACAGATTTAGTTCCGTTAATGCTTAAGAACTTATCGATAGTTGCTTTTACATTATTTTCAGCTTCCACAAATGCTGGATGGTCTGTAGGAATTGGCTTAGTTGCTAATTCTTTAGAAAGGTAAGAACCGATCGTGTAAGGCAATACGAAGTAACCATCAGCCAAACCTTGCATCAAAGCTGATGCACCTAAACGGTTAGCACCATGATCTGAGAAGTTAGCCTCACCAGTACAGTACAAACCTGGGATAGTCGTCATCAAATCGTAGTCAACCCAAACACCACCCATGGTGTAGTGAACTGCAGGATAGATACGCATTGGTGTTTCATAAGGATTTTCACCAGTAATTTGCGCATACATATCGAACAAGTTACCGTATTTCTCTTTGATAACTGCAGTACCTAAACGCATGCAGGTTTCCTTATCAGGATTATGGTTGCCAGCTTTAGAAGCTTCGATACGACCATAACGTTCTGTATTTGCTTTGAAATCTAAGTATACCGCTAATTTAGAAGCGCCTACGCCGTAACCAGCATCGCAACGCTCTTTAGCTGCACGAGAAGCCACATCACGAGGTACCAAGTTACCAAAAGCAGGGTAACGACGCTCTAAATAGTAATCTCTTTCATCTTCAGGAATATCCGATGCCTTACGAGTATCGTCTTTCTTTTTTGGAACCCAGATACGACCATCGTTACGTAACGACTCCGACATCAAGGTTAATTTCGATTGGTGATCTCCAGAAACTGGAATACAAGTTGGGTGAATTTGCGTGTAGCAAGGATTAGCAAAGAAAGCACCTTTTTTGTGCACTTTCCAAGCTGCGGTAACGTTACTTCCCATGGCATTGGTAGATAAGTAGAATACGTTACCGTAGCCACCTGTACCTAAAACCACCGCATGACCAAAATGACGCTCTAATTCGCCAGTAATTAAGTTACGAGCAATAATACCACGAGCTTTACCGTCAATCACTACCACATCAAGCATTTCGTGACGAGTGTACATCTGTACTTTGCCCATACCAACCTGACGCTCTAATGCAGAGTAAGCACCTAACAATAACTGCTGACCAGTTTGACCAGCTGCGTAGAATGTACGTTGAACTTGTGTACCACCGAAAGAACGGTTATCTAACAAACCACCATATTCACGAGCCAAAGGCACACCTTGCGCTACACATTGGTCAATAATGTTTGCACTAACCTCTGCTAAACGGTGTACGTTAGCCTCGCGTGCTCTGTAATCACCACCTTTAATGGTGTCGTAGAATAAACGGTAAGTGCTATCACCATCATTTTGATAGTTTTTTGCAGCATTGATCCCACCTTGGGCAGCAATAGAGTGCGCTCTACGAGGTGAATCTTGGAAGCAAAAACATTTCACTTTGTAGCCCATTTCTGCTAATGTAGCCGCTGCAGATGCACCCGCTAAACCAGAACCTACTACGATAATTTCTAAACTTCTTTTGTTGGCTGGGTTAACCAATGGTACAGAAGATTTATATTTTGTCCACTTTTGGGTCAATTCGCCCGCAGGGATATTTGAATTTAATTTCGACATTTACTTAATCCTTTTAATTAAACGTTTCGGTTTAGCTAATCCAACCTAAATAGATTGAAATTGGCATTAATGCAAAAATGATAGGAACGATAATGGAGAACCATACGCCTACTGTTTTTACAACTGGTGTCCATTTTTTGTGGTTCCAGCCCATTGTTTGAAATGACGATTGAAAACCGTGTAACAAGTGATATCCTAAAGAAATTACACCCAAAACGTAAACCACTACTACCCAAAGTTCTTGAAAAATCATTACGATGTTTTGGAAAGTATTGTGTTCTTGGTGTGTGTAAACAGCAACCTTAGTAGGCCACCAAAAGTGGTAAAGGTGCAAAACTAAGAACATTAAAATTAACGTTCCCAATAAGCCCATACTACGAGAATACCACGTGCTGTTTGCTTGTGGCCTGTTGTAGGCGTATTTTTCCGGTCTTGCTGCATTATTTTGTGCGGTAAGTATTAACGCCTGTACAATGTGTAAAATAATTCCAGCAAATAATCCAACCTCCATAATACGGATAACGATGTTGTGACCCATAAAATCGGCCGCTACATTGAAGGTTTCTCCACTGTCATTTAAAAAAATTAGTGCGTTTATAGATACGTGTATCAAAAGAAACGAAATCAAAAACAGACCCGTTAGTCCCATTACAAACTTTCTACCTATAGACGACGTAAAAGCTTTACTTAAACTACTCATTAGATTGTTTATTTATATTCTAGTGTGCAAAGCTATCTAAAATATGAAGACTTACTAGGAATAAAACTTACAAAAAAAGGACAAAACGACAATTTAGAAACGTTCTAAGTAAAATGCTGTTTTGGCAACGTTTGCACTTGTAGTTGAAGTAGTTAATTTGAAAATGTAAGTTAGTATTTCATTGAAACATATAGCGCTGTTCATCCAAACTCGATTCGTAGCTGCAAGCTTGCTACCGATTGAAATGTCGGAATTCGCCACCATCAGGTTTACAGAATAATTTCTATTCGAACTTTGTCAATCTTACATGCGTTTAGCAGAGGGAGACTGGCAAAATTGAATTAACTAGATAGCCTATTTGCATTTCCCTCTATTTAACGATACTTTTATACTATTATTAAAAATAACAATTGGATTTTAAAGAATTTGGATTTAATGCGGAGCTTTTAGAAGGCCTGCTAGCAATGGGCTTCAAAAACGCTACCCCTATACAGCAACAAGCTATACCTTTAATTACAGCAAATAAAGATTTAATAGCTTGCGCGCAAACAGGTACGGGTAAAACTGGTGCCTTTTTATTGCCTATCATGAACATGCTTACCAGTAAGCATGAGCGACACAATAGTGTATTGATTTTAACACCAACGCGTGAGTTGGCTCAACAAATAGATTTACAGGTAGAAGCACTTTCTTACTTCACCAACATTAGCTCCTTAACTGTTTTTGGTGGCGGAGATGGCGTAGCTTATGAACAACAAAAACGTTCAATGCGCGAAGGCGTGGACATCATCATAGCCACACCTGGTAGGTTGATTTCTCATTTGGCTTCTGGCGTACTGAAAATGGATAAGTTAGAACATTTAGTGCTCGACGAAGCAGATAGAATGTTAGATATGGGCTTTTACGATGATATTATGAAAATCGTAGGTTATTTGCCGAAGCAACGTCAGACAGTAATGTTTTCAGCGACCATGCCGCCGAAAATTAGAAAACTAGCGAGTACACTTTTAAATGAGCCTGAGCAAATCAGCCTTGCTATTTCTAAACCGGCAGAAGGAATTAACCAACAGGTTTACCTAATTCATGATGACCAAAAAGTTCCTTTACTTACCGAAATGTTAAAGTCGGCAACTTATAATCGCATCATTGTATTTGCTGGACGTAAGGAAAAGGTGAAAGAATTAGGGAAAGTATTTAAGAAATTAGGTTTAAAGGCAGCAGCATTTCATAGCGATTTAGAGCAAAAGGAACGCGAAGCCATTATGCTCGATTTTAAAAATGACAAACTGAATGTACTTATTGGTACTGATGTTTTAAGTCGTGGTATAGATGTAACAGGAATTGATTTGGTAATTAATTACGATGCGCCACAGGACCCCGAAGATTATATTCACCGTATAGGTAGAACTGCAAGAGCCGCCACTACAGGGACCGCAATTACTTTGGTAAACGGAAAAGACAAACGTCGTTTGGCCAATATTGAAAAGCTAATTGAGCGCCAAATTGAAAGAATGCCTTTGCCAGAACATTTGGGCGAAGCGCCAAAAGATGAACCTGTGGGAGAGAAGAAACCATTTAAAAAGAAGAAGAAGTTTTTCAAGAAAAAACCTAAACCGCAGGGAGCAGCTCCAGCAAAAACAGAATAATTTGTAACAATATCCATACTTTGGATACTCATTAAGCAAGATGCAGAACCTTCCACCATTAGCCGAAAGATTACGCCCAAAAAATTTGGATGAATACGTAGGTCAAAAGCATTTGGTGGGCGAATGTGCCGTATTGCGTAAAGCCATTGAAAGCGGCCGTATTCCTTCCATGATTTTCTGGGGTCCTCCGGGGGTTGGAAAAACCACTTTAGCGACCATCATTTCTCAAAATCTCGACCGACCTTTTTTTGCATTAAGCGCCATTAATTCTGGTGTAAAAGATGTGCGAGAAGTCATTGATAAAGCCGCCGCCATGAAAGGTAGCTTCATGGGGATGCCCGTGCTATTTATCGATGAGATTCATCGTTTTAGCAAATCACAACAAGACAGTTTGTTGGGGGCAGTTGAACGTGGTGTGGTCACTTTGATTGGGGCCACCACCGAGAACCCAAGCTTCGAGGTGATATCAGCATTGCTTTCTCGATGCCAAGTTTACATCCTTCAAAATCTAACGGAAGAAGAGTTGGTTGGTCTATTAAATACGGCTATTTCAAAAGATGAAATCCTATCGAAAAAGAAAATCAAGATCAAGGAGCATGAAGCGTTAATCCGTTTAAGTGGTGGCGATGCCAGAAAGTTGCTCAATGTTTTAGAAATTGCCATCAACGGTATTGGTGGAGCTCAAATTGAGCTGACCAATGAAAATGTATTGGCTCATGCGCAACAGAACTTAGCGCTTTACGATAAAGCTGGCGAACAACACTATGATATCATTTCTGCATTCATCAAATCTATTCGAGGTAGTGATCCCAATGGAGCAGTTTATTGGTTAGCTAGGATGATTGAAGGTGGTGAAGATCCATTGTTTATTGCCCGTAGATTGGTGATTCTGGCATCTGAAGATATTGGAAATGCCAATCCAAATGCACTGCTGATGGCAAATAATTGTTTTCAAGCAGTTAATGTCATCGGTTTTCCCGAGAGTCGGATTATTCTTTCACAATGCGTTACTTACATGGCTTCCTCAGTAAAGAGCAATGCGGCTTACATGGCGATAAATCATGCCCAAGCTTTAGTCAAGGAAACAGGAGATTTACCAGTACCACTACACCTGCGCAATGCGCCAACAAAGTTGATGAAGAACATTGGCTACGGTGCCGATTATAAATATTCCCATGCCTATGATGGAAATTTCGAGGCGCAAGAATATCTGCCGGAAAAACTAAGTGGCACTAAATTATATGACCCTGGTAAAAATCCAGCGGAAGAAAAAATGAGAGAGAAACTGAAACAGAACTGGAAGAATAAATACAACTATTAATATATTTCCTTTAAGTAATCCTATTTTTAGGCTTTGGAAACTTAACACCGTAAATTTTAAAAATAAATAAATAAATGAAAAGTCAGATTATCGCAATCAAAACAACTGCGCTATTTTTAGCGGGTTGTATGCTATTGGTTAGCTGTTCTAGTAAAACCTTAATCCAATCTAACCCTAGTGGCGCAAAAGTTTACCTTAATGGAGAAGCAGTAGGTACTACGCCATACACCCATGAAGACTCAAAAATTGTTGGAAGTACTACAAATGTTAAGCTTGAAAAAGAGGGCTATGAGACCTTTAACGGCTCATTTTCAAGAAATGAAAAAGCTGACGTAGGGGCAATTATAGGAGGTGTTTTGGTGTTATTCCCGTTTCTTTGGACAATGAAATACAAGCCAGAACGTACTTTCGAATTAGTGAAAACTGCTTCGGTAGATAAAGTGTCTGTGGTGGCTGTCGAGAAGCCTAGCGCAGTTGAGAGTAAAACCAAAGCAGATAAACTTCGGGAATTAAAAAAACTTTTAGAAGAAAAATTGATTACACAAGAGAAGTACGATTCGGAAAAGAAAAAGGTGCTTTCTGAGTTATAAGCAAAATCTTTTTACAGGTTCCAGCAGTGTTAAATCATTATAGAAACTTTTATTAAATGATAGCAATTTTTTTATCACATCAATGGAAATCTTTTTGGCGCAGTAGAAACAAGGCTGGCAGCATTGCTGCTCAAGTTGTACTGGGCTTTTTTATGCTTTACTTTTTAGTGGTCGCTATAGGCGTGGGTTTGCTAATGGAAACCATTATTCAGAAAATTTCTCCAGGGGCTAATCCGCTAGTAATTTTTAATGGCTTTATCCTGTATTATTTCTTATTCGATTTAGCGACACGCGTACAAATGCAAGAGCTGCCAACGTTAAGTATTGTGCCTTATTTGCATTTAAATATTTCTAGAAAAACCATCGTTAATTTTTTGAATATTAAGTCATTATTTTCTATTTTCAATTTTCTACCTTGGTTTATATTTTTCCCTTATATCATTGTTAGCATCATGTTTAAGCAAGGTGCTTTCATTGGTGCGGCCTATCTGATTGCTATATTAGCATTGATAACTTTTAATAATTTTTTCATCCTTTATCTGAAGAGAAAATCAATAAACAACGTAGCAATTTTTGGCACTGGAATGCTTGTTATTTTAGGTTTAGTTGGCTTAGATTATTACGGAATTATATCCATCAGAGATTTTTCGAATTTGATCTTTCAAGGGTTAGCAAAATATCCCTTTTTATGTTTGATTTTCGTTGCCATAGCTTTTGTGATTTTTTCTATTAATTCATCTTTTTTAAAAGCCAACCTTTATACGGAAGAGTTGAGTACAAAAGATGATAAAAAGGCAAGTACCGATTATCCTTTCTTAAATAATTTTGGTCGCGTTGGTGAACTGGCTGCGCTGGAATTGAAACTAATTTTAAGACATAAACGCTCCAGAAGTTCGTTGGTGATGGGCTTGTTATTTCTTGCATATGGATTTTTGTTTTATAAGCAAAAACAACTTGATGCGGATGAATTTGGCACCATGCTATTCGCCGCTATTTTTATGACAGGAATTTCGATCGTTACCTATGGGCAGTTTATGTTTGCTTGGCAAAGTGCACATTTTGATGGTTTACTCTCAAGTAAAATCAATTTTAAAGATTTCATCAAAGCTAAATTTTTGCTTTTTACTATCGCGTGTACCGTAGTTACCATTTTATCTAGTTTTTACGGATTGATTAGCTATAAGCTATTATTGCTGCATCTGGCGGCATACCTTTACAATATTGGTTTCGGTACCGTATTGGTCTTATTTTTTGCCACCAACAATTATAAAAGGTTAGATATTACTCAGAGCGCTAGTTTTAACTGGCAAGGTGTAGGTGCCACACAGTGGATTTTAGGTTTTCCATTTTTTTTAGTTCCTATTTTTCTGTATGTGCCATTTGGAATCATGGATAAGCCTTATTGGGGATTAGTGGCTATTGGACTTTTCGGTTTAATTACATTATTGCTAAGGAACTACTGGGTTAAGTTAATTGTAAACAGATTTGAAAAACAACGTTATAAAATAGCCGAAGGCTTTAGAGAATAAGACTATGATAGAAGTTAAGAATTTAATAAAAGGTTACGGTGGTCGTACTGTAGTAGCTATCGAGCACTTAAATATTAAAGCTGGTGAGACCATTGGTTTAGTTGGGAATAATGGCGCTGGAAAAACTACCTTTTTTAGAATGCTGTTAGATCTAATTCGTCCAGATAGCGGTGAAATTTTATCGAAAGAGATCAATGTAGCCAATAGTTCACAATGGAAAGATTATACAGCTTCGTACTTGGATGAAGGTTTCTTGATCGATTACCTAACTCCCGAAGAATATTTCACGTTCGTCGGCAGTCTACATGGTTTAAGCGTTGCGCACGTAAGCGATTACCTCAGACAGTATGAGGAATTTTTTAATGGAGAAATTTTAAATCGGGGTAAATATATTCGTGATTTCTCCAAAGGGAACCAGAATAAGGTAGGCATTGCGGCTGCTTTAATGCAAAAGCCAGAATTGTTGATCCTTGACGAGCCATTCGCTAACCTTGACCCTACTACACAAATTAGATTAAAGGCTTTAGTGAAAAATTTGAGTACAACGCAACGTTTGACTACTTTTATCTCAAGTCATGATTTGAATCATGTAACTGATGTTTGTGATAGAATTATTCTATTAGAAAAAGGGAAAGTGATTAAAGATTTCTATACGGATGAAAACTCACTGAAAGAGCTGGAAGCTTATTTTTCCGAGTAAAGTGTATATAAAATTGGTCAATTGTTTTCCCAAATTGAGGCGACTGAAAACTATATCTTTTTAAAATTGTTATTCTGAAACAATTGTTTTAATTCGTGTTGAGCGTATTTTGGGCGGTTGCGTAAAATTGGCATTACGTTTGAATAAGCAAAATCAACATTATAAATAAACGGAATAGAAATGATGACTACAAAATTTAAGACAGCAACTGTCGCTATAGCTTTATCGGTAGGTGCAATGATTTTTCAAAGCTGCGATAGCTTAAACAATACTCAAAAAGGTGCAGGTATTGGCGCTGCTGCTGGCGGTGTAGTAGGTGCGTTAATTGGTAAAAAAGCAGGAAATACTGCTGTTGGTGCTGTAATAGGTGCTGCTGTTGGTGGTACTGCAGGTGGTTTCATCGGTAAAAGAATGGATAAGCAAGCAGCAGAGATTAAACAAGCAATTCCAGGTGCAGAAGTTATTCGTGAGGGTGAAGGTATAATTGTGAGATTTGATAGCGGTATTTTGTTCGACTTCAACAAAACTGATTTGAAAGATGCGGCAAAAACGAATATCCAATCGCTTGCATCTTCTTTAAACCAATACCCTGGTACAGATGTAAAAGTGATTGGTCATACTGATAACGTTGGTACTGCTTCAGTTAACCAAACTATCTCTGAGAAAAGAGCTGCTGCGGTTAAAACTTATGCAGTTTCTCAAGGTGTACCGGCATCTCGTCTAGTTACGGAAGGTAAAGGTTTAAATGAACCTATTGCTGACAATAGTACAGATGCAGGTCGTGCGGCTAACCGTAGAGTAGAAATTGTGATTGTTGCTAACGATCAATTGAAGAAAGAAGCTGCTCAGCAAGGCTAAGACTTTCATTAAGTTAAATAGTAAGGCCCAGATTTATATATCATAAATCTGGGCCTTTTTTATTCGTAGATATCTGCAAAATAGCTGATGGCTAGAGATTTTAAAAGCATCTCCTGCTCAAGGCCTGCATAAGCAGGAATTTGTTTTACCAACTTCCAATGCGGCCATCCATCTTGGTCCAGCGCTTCCAATTCATAGAAACCCATTTCGCTCAACAAACGACAAGTAGCAATATGCATCAACTCCTCTTTCTGTCTTTTGCTGAACTTTCCTGGTCCTTTACCTAGCTCCTGTACACCTATTAAAAACAACACGACTTTTAAATCAGGAATATCTGAATCAAAATCTTGTGCTAATTTTTCTTGCAGCTCTTTCCATTTAACATTGATTTCTGCTGGCTTCATGTTGCAAATATAAGCTTAATGATTTTTACATCGTTAAAAACTGAGTTTTTACTTTGTTTTAAACTTAACTACGTACGCTGTGTCTTTTAAAGCGTAGCCATCTTTTGACTTGAAACCCCTATTTGTGATGACGAATTCATACTCTTGCTGAGGTTTCAGTTCCATATTGAGAACTAATGTTTTTTCATCTGTCTCATAACCTTTAACGCTTTTGATCGGGAAATATAATTTCCCTTTTTCCGAGAGATTAATGGAATACTTCTGAGGTACCATTGGTTTTGAAAAAACTATACTTAACTCTTTTGTGGTAGCATCTACGTTTTGATCTCCGTTTGTGAAAGGTGCTAAATTAACTATCGTAGGCTGTAGTTTCTCATAAGCTTCCTTAATTGCTTTTTTATCCAGCTTGTCAGCATAAAAGCCAGATTTTTCTAAGAATAGCTCTACAGCATTATCGCTGCCGAAATTTAATTCTATGATATCTTTAATGGCTTGTTTCTTATTTTTGGCCTGTTGGTAATAAGCTTTACAAATTTCGTAGCCGATGTAGTAGCCCAAATCTGCATCCTCTGACCGTTGTTTTCCGTTGTAAAGCCAATTATCAAAACTATCAGAGAACAGTTCTTTTTTAAAATTTGCTTTGATGCTGGCCGCATTAGCTAAACCATAGTTCATGTATTTGGTTTTAACCGGTTTCTGTAGACATAACTCGGCGATAAAATCACAGGAACCTTCTCTTATTACTTGGCCCAATAAACTAGATCCATTGGGGTTCTGCTGTGTATGGATATACTCATGGATATTTAGGTAAACAATATTATCTAATGACTGCTCTTTAAATACATTCTTAAACCAATCGTTACTAAATTCAGAAACATCAGTATTCACATTTCCTGTTGCAATTTCAGCTCCCACTAATATCAAATTGTCTTTTACTGTGCCTCCAGATCGTAGCCCTCCAACAGTAAAATATATCTCTGCAGGTTTCAAATCAGGATAAATTGCTTTCAACTTTTTAACTCCTAGTTCTAATTCCGCAGTTTTATGTTTTATTGCAAGTGTATTTGGTCTTATCGAATTCCAAAATTTTGGAAGTTTATCAATCAGCTCTATCCAAAGTGTATCGTTGTATTGTCTAGTAACCATAAATGCTTTCAATCCTTTGCTACCTATATTGATGTACTGCGAATTGATAATTTCCATCTTTTTTGATAAATCATTTGTTTTCTGGATGGCATCATAAGCTGCCCAGAAATTATCGATATCTTCAGTATGTATTGCCGTTTGCTTTTGAGCAGCGAGGTTGCTGCAGAATACGGTCAGCACTAAAGCGAGCAATAAAAATCTTTTCTTCATATTATCAATATGACAACAGCCAAGTGAAGAAGTTGCATGAGTTGATAATAAAATTCATCAACTTTCATCATTAGTCTTTGGTCTTTTAGCTTCAGTCTTATAGCTTTGCTAATATGAGTTCGAAAATAAATGTAGGCTTAATGGCTTACGGTATGTCAGGAGAGGTTTTTCATGCGCCTTTCATTCATTTAAATGATGGATTTAATTTTGTTGCGGTTACAGAGCGAAGCAAGAAGCAAGCTGCAGAGGATTATCCAGGTGTAATTAGTTACGATACCATTGAGGAGTTGATTGATGACGAGAATATCGATCTCATTATCATCAATACGCCAAATTATACGCACTACGAGTACGCCAAGAAATGTCTATTAGCAGGTAAGCATATTTTAGTAGAGAAACCCTTTACCGCCACAGTTGCGCAAGCGAAAGAATTATTTGAGTTAGCAAAAAATGTGGACAAAAAAGCTTTAGTTTATCAAAATCGAAGGTTTGATAGTGGATTTAAGATCACTAAAGAAATTATAGAGAGTGGTAAACTAGGGAAATTAACTGAGGTTTATTTTCGATTTGATAGATATAGAAGTGAAATTGGACCGAAAGGCTTTAAGGAAGACCCTAGTTTTGAAGCAAGTGGATTGTCCTATGACTTAGGACCTCACCTAATAGACCAAGCGATTGCTTTGTTTGGTAAGCCGGAAAGATTTTATAAAGTGCTAGCAAATCATAGAGAAGGTGGTAAAGTAGACGATTATTTCTTCATCCATCTTGCTTATCCAAATAATTTGAATGTGTACTTGACAGCTACATTATTAGCGGCCGATATTCCGCCTGCATTTGTAGTCAATGGTTCATTGGGAGCTTTCTCCAAAAATCATGGTGATGTACAAGAAAGCCAATTGCTAAAAGGAATGAAACCAGCTGATGAGGGCTATGGCGTTGAAATAGCGACAGATGCCGGAAAGTTAACCTTGGTTACACTAGATGGAGGAAGAGAACTGACTACCTTAACCTCTCCTAAAGGCAACTACGGAGAGATTTTCGAATTGGCTTATCAAGCAATAGCCAATCACCAACCTTATCCAATTACAGAAGAAGATGTGATCTCCCAATTGGAGATTTTAGAAAGTTAAAAGTATATGGGTTACAATATGGACTTCGTCTAAACAAATTAGGGAAATCTTTGCATTTTTAATAACGATTTTGATGCAAAGATTTCTCATTCGGAAGCTCTGGTATAATAACAATTATACTTTGATGCCTTATAGATTGCTGCTCAATGCTTTATTAAAATCCTCTAGTTTTTCTAAATGAGGGATATGTCCAACACCATCGAATTCTATCAGCTTTGCGCCAGGAATTTTAGCCGCAGTTGCTTTTCCTAAGACTTTGTACTGTCCATATTTCTTTTGATCTTCTGCGCTCAGCAAACCTTTGCCTACGATAGTTTTATCTTCTTTCCCGATCAGTAATAGGGTAGGGACTTTAAGATTTGCAAATTCGTGCACTACAGGTTGTTCGTAAATCATGGTAAATGTTAAGGCTGCAACTTTAGCCCGACGCGGATAATCGGCACTGAAAGTTACACCAGCAGCAATGCGGACTAACTCATCATACTCAGGCTTCCACGTAGTGAAATACGAATTCTGATAATATTTCCTTACACTTTCTGCCGTAGTTTTAAGCTCGGTTCTATATTGTTGCTCGGTGTTTACATAAGGTACAAAAGTTCTATAATCTTCTAATAAAATTGGGTTTTCCAGCACCAATTTTTCGGTTTTTTCTGGAAACATTAAGGCAAAACGAGTGGCTAACATTCCACCCATAGAATGACCCAAGATGATAGATTTGTTAATTTTCAAACTATCCAATAGTTGGCTGTTCCATTTAGCCATTTGATGAAAACTGTAATGGATAAAAGCTTTAGAAGATTTACCAAAGCCAATTTGGTCTGGAACAATTACGCGGTAGCCATTTGATGTTAATGCTTTGATGACGTTGGTCCAGTAGTAACCGCCAAAGTTTTTACCATGAAACAACATCACGGTACGTCCATTGGCTTTTGCTATTGGAGTCGCATCCATGTAGGCCATCCGTAACTCTTGTCCTTCGATTTGTATTGGAAAATACTTCACAGGATAAGCATATTTTACTTGTTCTAGAGTGACGGATAAACTATCCGCTTTTGTGCAAACAAGTCGAAACTGAAAATAAAAGCAACTGCAAATAAGAATAAATGCTTCATGATGATTCAATAATAATATAAACGTGATAGCAACAAATTAGTTTAAACTTATCATTATTTATACTTTTGAGCAACCAATGAAATCAATATGACCGTTTACGAAATAGGCGTGGATAGGCTAACTATTTCCGCTATTCAAGAAATTATTAATTCATCGCAAAAAATTGCGCTATCGGATATTGCGAAAGAAAAGATCATCAAATGCAGGGCCTATTTGGATGGTAAGATGATTAGGACCGAAGAACCGATTTATGGGATCAATACCGGCTTTGGTTATTTGCAAAATGTAAAGGTAGCAGCCGATAAACTTAACCAACTTCAACATAATTTATTGTTGTCTCACGCTTGCGGCACTGGAAATGAAGTGTCTAAGCCAATTGTCAAGTTGATGTTGCTGCTTAAAATTCAGTCTTTAAGTTATGGTCACTCGGCAATTGCTTTAACAACCGTACAACGATTGGTAGATTTTTACAATCACGATATTTTGCCAGTGGTGTATACCCAGGGCTCATTAGGTGCATCTGGGGATTTAGCTCCATTGGCGCACTTGGCCATTCCGCTAATTGGAGAAGGGGAAGTTTGGTATAAGGACCAAAAAATTAGCACAGCTGAATTATACGGGCAATTGGATTGGCAACCGCTTACTTTGCAAAGCAAGGAAGGTTTGGCATTGATCAATGGTACTCAGTTTATGAGTGCTTATGGGGTACATTGCTTATTAAAAGCTGAACATTTATTGGCTTGGGCCGATGGAATTGCAGCTACCTCGATCGATGCCTTTGATTGCAGAATTGATCCATTTTTGAATTTAAGCCATATTATTCGTCCTCACAAAGGACAGTTGCAAACAGCAGAAAATATTAAGAATTGGTTGGAGGGAAGTGAGTTGATTGCAAAAGCTGGTAAGCAAACGCAAGATCCATATTCATTCCGTTGTGTTCCTCAAGTCCACGGTGCAAGTAAAGATAGCGTACAGTACATTCAGTTGGTTTTTGAAACTGAAATCAACTCCGTAACGGATAATCCGAACGTTTTTCCAGATGAAGACTTGATTATTTCAGCAGGGAATTTCCATGGGCAACCCTTGGCTTTAACTTTAGACTTTCTGTGCTTGGCATTGGCCGAAATTGGTTCCATCTCCGAACGCAGAACTTTTCAGTTGATTTCGGGAACCAGAGGTTTACCCCCATTCTTGGTGAAAAACGCAGGCTTAAATTCTGGCTTAATGATTACGCAATATACTGCAGCTTCTATAGCAAGCGAAAACAAACAGTTGTGTACACCAGCATCGGTAGATAGCATTGTAAGTAGCAACGGACAGGAAGATCATGTAAGTATGGGCGCAAATGCTGCTACCAAATGTTTACGCGTAGTTGAGAATGTAGAACGTATTTTAGCTATTGAACTAATTACCGCAACTCAGGCTTTGGATTTAAGGAGGCCGTTAAAGTCATCTTTAAAAATTGAAAAATTATTGAAGGACTTTAGATTAGTAGTTGGCTTTAACGAAGCGGATAGGTTGTTAGCGAATGATATTAAATCTGCCGTTCAGTTTATTCAAAACTAGCAGGCCTGCCAAAGAATAATAATTACTAAAAGGATAAGAATCATAACGTTTTTGATTTACAATAAGGCAGGAGGAACATCCTCCCACCTTATCGAATTTATTTTAAAATTTGTTTTAAGCTAGCCACAGGTAGTTGAATAGTAGTTTGATCCGATAGAGATCCTTTCGCATTTCCAATTGCAATGTCCCTAAAAATAACATTTGCACTGTCAGTAGTTTTTAAAGTTAAATTCTGGATATTGAATTTAGCCTGATCTATCTTGCCCCCAAATACATCAACATTAGATTTCCCCATTGATGAAATATTTAAATCTTGAAATGATACTCCAGCACTTCTAAAGTTTGCGTTTTTTAAATTTAAGAAGATTGATTTCGCAACTGCATTTCCTTCAATATTCGTATAGCCGTCTTCAGTGTAGATATTTAATTTCTGAAACTTTGTAGAGCCAGCGAACCTCAATTCCTCAAACTTTTTTAGATTTATATCAATTGCATCTCCTTTAGCATCTAACTCTAGGGTGGAAACATTACTCGCATTTAACTCTTTCGTTTCTGGAGCATAAATTAATAAGTTAATGTAGCCACGTTCTTTAGTCTTAGCAGTTAACTCAATTTGTAATTGACCATCTTTATCGACATTAAATTTTACGAAGCCTTTGTCGGTTTTATTTACTTTAACGCCAAATTTGCTATCCTTAACTAAATGGATATATAAAGTTGTTTTTTTTCCATCGGCGATGTTAATGGTAGTAAATTGATTTAATGGGATAGCGTCCATATAATCAGATTTTCCATCGAAACTGTCATCTTGTTTTGCTAAATCAGACCAAGTCTGACCATCTACATAGTAAGCTTTTGAAACATAGACCATACTCAAAATTGGAACAATAATAAGTGCTGCAGCAAAAGCGATTAATAATTTATTACTAGTCTTCATGAGTTCAAGTATTAAAAGTTTTCTTTAACAAAAGTGTTGTATCGGGTTTGTAACTCCTCAAAATCAATATTTAACAAATAAATGTTCCTAAATACCGTAGGCAATTCATCCTCCATAAATTGTGCTTTTCTATAGTTTTTTACGTGGGTAATCGCATCATCGGCTACGAAAAAACCGATGCCTCTTTTGTTATTAATGATATTTTTATTTTGTAGTAATTCATAAGTGCGCATTACTGTATTTGGGTTTACTTCTAGCGTTACCGCCATCTCCCGCACCGATGGTATTTTTTGGTCGGCTTGCCATTTCTCCAGTAAAATATGCTCGCAAACATATTCAGCGATCTGGAGATATATCGCTTTATTATCTCTAAATTCCATGCTTCTCTTTTTTAATTAAACCTCTTTTTCTTTAAGGCGAACGTAGGTAATGTAGAAAACTATTAATGTAAAGACTGCTATGACAGCAAATAACATCCACTCCATTTCGCTTTTACCGTGGTTATTGCGATTGATAGACGTTTTGCCGCTCAATAACGTTTCTACCGTGTTCATTACAATATAAGTCCATGCCCCACTAAAAATCATTACACATATTGCGGTTTTTATGTAGTGAAACCTATTAAAATATACCGAGCCTAATAAGAAAATGCTTGTAACCACAAATGGAGCCAGGTATAGAGGTGCAAATGAATTGATGTTATTTTTATCAAAAAATGTCCTTACTTCTGCTAGCTCTATTGAGTTTGCTGTTTTAAAATACGATTTCATATAGCTCACAAAAGCCCAATCTGTAACCGTAAAAATTAATAGGAAAGCACATACAGATAGAATTGAAGTGAAGAAAAATCCTGCTAAAAACTTCTCAAAAGTAGAAGCTGGGATCAGTAAATCAATAATAGCCTTAGATTTTTGCCCTAAATGAGCGAAATAAGAGCTGGCAATAATGCTAATAAATAGAAATCCGAAGATAAAAAATAAGGGCTCTCTAAAACTTAATCGACGAGGGATGTAATCAATTTTTTCTAATGGTAATAGAGTTAGTCCATAAAATGCAACAATAACACCAGTTGCAACTAATAATGTAATCAAAAAGATTTTCCCAAATTCTAACCACTGCCTTTTAAGCAATAAATTAAATCTATGTAAATTGAAAGTATTGTTCATGTCCACTTAATTAAAAATTGGTTTCAGTTTATTTTTCTCAGCTAATACCGCGTTGAAGAGTAACTCCATATCCAGCTTGCTATCTTCTTGATGGTAATTAGCTGTTACTGCATTATATCCTGCTAAAGAAGGTTCAGCATAAATGACAGTTTCATCAATATCCTTTACGCGTTTGAAGCAAAGTTTATCGGTGATTTCTTCCACGGTCGCTTTTAAAGCAATTTTATTTTCATCTAACATGATCACCGTATCGATTAGGTTGTCTAAATCACGTACTTGGTGGGTCGAGATGATGATGCATTTGTCTTCCGTTAAAGCAGAGGCCATAATTTTACGGAACTGCGCTTTCGAAGGAATATCCAAACCGTTAGTTGGTTCATCCATAATGATCAATTTCGCGTTGGTAGCTAAGCCAAATGCGATGATGACCTTTTTCTTTTGTCCATAGCTCATGTCAATTAGCTTTTGACCTACCGGGATATCAAATTCTTTTAACAGGTCCGCAAAATATTGATAGTTAAATTCTGGATAGAATGCAGCATTTGCTTTTACATAACTATCAATTTTGACGGCAGGCAAATGAAATTCTTCTGGGATGAAACAGATTTGTTGTAATAATGCGGGTTGCCTTTTTGCTGGGTCATAACCGAGTACGTCAATTTTTCCACTTTGTGCGTAAACTAAACCCGCTAAGTTTTTTAACAAAGTGGATTTACCTGCACCGTTTTTGCCCAATAGGCCGTAGATATGACCATTGCTTAGTTGCATGCTGATATCCTTGAAAAGGAAGTGTTGCTTGCTATAGCTAAAATTTAGATTGTCTATTTTTATCATACTAGTGTATTAGTTAAATAATACACTAAAGTAGTTCTAAATTTTTAATCTCCAAATTTTTTGGAAAATAATTTTTTTGATAAGATTTGAACCGTAAGTATTTAGAAGCGACAAAAGCCCTTCAAAATCAATTAAAGGGCTTTTGTGAATTATGTTTTACGCTTTGCGTCCTTCCCGCGTAGGCGGGAACCTTAAAGCGTTATATTGACTTCCGTTCGCATTACGATACCGAATCGAGTTGGGTATGACGGTAGGGATAAGACTTACGAAGTTTCTAAAACTTCGTAAGTTTGTAAATATGATAGTGATTGTTTCTTACAACGGCACGCTAATACCAAAACTTAAATTGCGACCAGGGTTATAAATATTAGCTAACTTGTAGCGACTTAAATGGTTGTAGTAAAGTTTATTGGTCAAATTTTGTCCAGTAACCCAAACATTTAACTTTCCTTTTTTTGTTTTAAATGAAGTGCCAATTCCGGCATCGAACAAAGTATATCCGTTTGTTTCTGTTTCAAAAGCATCAATTCTGTCTTGTTTAAAAACATTGGTTAAACCTATTTTAACGAAACTGTCGTTTAGACCTTTAACGTTCGGTTCAAAGCGAATTTCATTATTTAAACTTGCCGCAGGAATAAAAGGCAGTGGCGAATTAGTGGCATTATTAGTTCCCTTTACATAGGCAAAAGTGTTTTCAAAGTGTAATGCTTTTACCAAGTGAAAATCTACAGAAGCCTCGCCGCCAATTAGGTTGGCATCAGTTTGTAAGAAGCGATAAACAGGTAACGTTTCAGTTATTCCATCATGGTCGGTAGCATCAATGGTTTCACCATCTAAATTGCTTAAGTAAATGTAGTTATAGATTTTATTGCTGTAAGCATTTAAACCCAAAGTAACGTTCTCTGCTTGGTAAGTTAAACCTAGATCGAACTGTAAACTGGTTTCCTGTTTTAAGCTGCTGTTGCCAATTTCATATCTAAAAGTACCTTCATGTTTACCGTTAGCACCTAATTCTGCAATGTTTGGAGCTCTAAAACCAGACCCGATATTCCCTTTTAGGTTCAAGTTTTTAGCGATATCAAATGCAAAACCCAAAGAACCCGTAAAGTTGGAAAAGTTGTTGTTAAAAGCACTAAAGACTTGGTCTTGATGGTCCCCATGATCTTCGAACAAATCTTTGCCATCGATTTTTTTGTAATCATAACGAACGCCAGCGTTGATGGCACCATTTTCGAAATTGCGTTTCAAATAAGCAAAAGCACCGACATTATTGCTGTTATAATCTGGTATTAGAAATTCATCACCACTATTCCTATTAGTTTGGTACATTCCCTGTAAACCGATGGTTGGCTCCCATATTCCATTGTTTGCGAAAGAGTATTTCACATCGTAGGTGTAAGAACTTAAGCCTAAGTTTAAGCCTGGTTCGTCTTTACTTTCTTCAAACTCTTTTCTAATGTTACGCTGAAAGGCGAAGGTAGATTTTAATTGGCCACCACCCAGCAATACGTTACTATTTAACGCTGCGCGATAATGATTGATGTTTTGGAAAGGCAAATTCAATGACCTCGATCGCGCATCGCTATTGCTGATGACCTTACCATCCTCATCCAAAAAATTTCCTTCCTCATTAGGCCCATTTTCTACTAATCCAATGTTAGTTGCAAAGCGAGATAGGCTTAAATGTGTGTAACCCCAAGTTTTATTTAAACCTAACATGGCGCTAGTATTAATCTCATTAAATCCCGCATTTGGCACTACATGACCTTTATAACCAAAACCATAAGCATTTTTATAAGATATCCTGCCACGATACACAAAGCCGTTGGTATTTCCTTGCATCATTAATGAAGAGCCAGTTAAACCTCCATTAGTATTATAATTGGTAGTGAAGTTTCCATTGTAGGTGCCTTCGGCAGGTACTAAGTCATCGATGATGTTGATCACGCCTCCAAGAGCGTCAGAACCGTAAAGTAGACTCGCTGGACCTTTCAAGACTTCGATACGGGCAGCAGAAAATTGATCTACTTGCACACCGTGTTCGTCGCCCCATTGCTGGCCTTCTTCTCTCGCCCCATCAACCATAGTGAGCACACGGTTGTAGCCCAAACCTCTAATAGTTGGTTTTGATATGGCGCCACCAGTGGTTACTTGCGAAACTCCCGGAACTTTTGCAATCGCATCTATTAAATTGGTTGCAGCAGACTGAGATAGTTTCTCACGACTAACTGATACTACAGCTAAACTGTTGGTTTTGTTATTGGCACTAAAAGGAGTTCCGGTAATGACTACTTCTGCACTTTCAATTACAGAAGGCTCTAAAGCGAAGCTGATGTCTTGCTGCGCTGCTAAGTCAATTAATTTGGAGGTTGTTTTATAGCCTAGATAACGAACTTCTAATAAAAATTTTCCCTTAGAAGGAATATTATTGAAAGTAAACTCACCATTTACATTAGTGCTAGTGCTAGCTTTTAAATCAGAAATATATAATGTTGCGCCAGCTAAGGGTGCTTGTGTATTGGCATCAATTACTTTCCCTTTAATGCTTATTAAAGTATTAGCGAATGTATTTAGGGATAGCAATAAGCCAAAAACAGTTACTAAAATTTGTAACTTTTTCATAAACGAAAACATATAGCTCAACGGTTTAACCCATTGAGGAGTAAATAATAAATAATTTTACGTGCTTACCTCATCGCAATAGGCGATAGGTAGGCAAAAAGAATCGCTACTGTTTATGAAAAGCTAGGTGGCCCGCGAAGGCAAGTGGCAATAACTTGGGTAAACGTATTTCCAACTAATGGAAATACTGGTTTAACGGGATTGCTTTTGAAGTAAATGAGATAATTTTGGAAATCTGCTGTAAAGCTTTTTTCAAAATGAGCCTTACAAATCAAACAAGTTTCAGTAGATGTTTTTACGTGAACGTTATGCGTGCAATTTTTTTCATGAACGATGGTTTCGCTCTCGTGATGATGCAAAGCCCCCCAAGGTGTTATCGCTAATGAAAATATCGCTAGGATCACTACCGCAGAAATTCGTTTCAAGAAATGACGCTTTTTTGCTTGCATGCTAATGCAAAATTAATCAAATAATAATTATTCGCTAGATTTGAAATGGTAACAATGAGAGTATTTACGAATTTAGAATTACGATTTTAGATTTCTATGACCAAATTAACGACCAGTAAAAGCAATTATCGCATTGAAAGCTTAAATGTGAAGGTGTCTTAGCTTGTAAAAATTAATATAACTACCAAATATATGAACCTGAAAGAAAGTCAAACGCCACATGGAGCTACCTTAAGTTGTAAAGGATGGATACAAGAAGCGGCCTTGAGAATGTTGTTGAATAATCTTGATCCGGCAGTTGCCGAAAGACCAGAAGACTTGATCGTGTACGGAGGAAGAGGCAAAGCAGCTAGAAACAAGGAAGCTTTGGAACTCATTGTAAAGGCATTGAAAAACTTGGAAGACGACGAAACTTTGCTTATCCAATCGGGAAAACCAGTCGGTATTTTGCCAACACATAAAGATGCGCCAAGAGTTTTGATCTCTAATTCGCAGTTAGTCCCGAAATGGGCTACACAAAAACATTTTGACGAACTGGAAGACAAGGGCTTGATGATGTACGGACAAATGACAGCTGGTTCCTGGATTTATATTGGTTCGCAAGGAATTGTACAAGGAACTTACGAAACCTATGCGGCTTTGGCTAAAAAGCATTTCGATGGAAATTTAAGAGGAAAGCTAAATGTAACCGCTGGTCTAGGCGGAATGGGAGGTGCACAACCGCTGGCTATTACGATGAACGAAGGTGTGTGTTTAGCCGCAGATGTGGAGGAATGGCGCATTCAAAAACGTTTAGAAACCAGGTATATCGATGAAATTGCTTACGACATTGATGTAGCGATAGATAAGGCATTAAAATACAAAGTAGAAGAGAAGGCCATTTCTATTGGCGTTGTTTGTAATGCTGTGGACCTACTGCAAAGATTGATTGATAGAAATATCATACCTGATACATTGACCGATCAGACTTCGGCACACGATCCTTTGATTGGTTATTTCCCGGAAGGGTTAACTGTTGCAGCAGCTGCGGATTTAAGAGAGAGTGATCCAGAAGAATATACTAAACGTAGTTATGCTACAATGGCCAAGCATGTAGAACAGATGTTGGAGCTGCAAAGAAGGGGCGCAATTACATTCGATTATGGCAATAATTTACGTGGTCGTGCATTAGAGGTAGGTGTAGAAAATGCATTCGATTTTCCGGGGTTTGTACCAGCCTATGTACGTCCTTTATTTTGTGAAGGTAAAGGGCCTTTCCGTTGGGCTGCATTGAGCGGTGATCCGCAAGATATTTATGAAACTGACAAAGTGATTTTAGAGCTTTTCCCAGAAAACGAAAGTTTGAAACGATGGATTACCATGGCGCAAGAGCGTATCGCTTTTCAAGGTTTGCCAGCCAGAATTTGTTGGCTTGGGCAGGGCGAGCGAGAAAAAGCCGGTTTAGCCTTTAACAAATTGGTAGCTGAAGGCAGAGTAAAAGCACCAATCGTTATTGGGCGAGATCATTTGGATACGGGTTCGGTGGCTTCGCCAAATAGAGAAACGGAAGCCATGTTAGATGGCTCTGATGCAGTTGCCGATTGGCCGATCTTAAATGCTTTAATAAATACTGCTGGTGGTGCAAGTTGGGTTTCGTTGCATCATGGTGGTGGGGTAGGCATTGGTTATTCTATTCATGCGGGAATGGTGATTGTTGCTGATGGAACCGAAGATGCCGCTAAAAGGTTGAAGCGTGTGCTACACAATGACCCAGCGATGGGCGTAATTCGTCATGCAGATGCAGGTTATGATATTGCAAAAGACACTTTACGAAAACATAGATTGGGATTATAGTTTGGCAACAGGTGTACAGTAACATTCTGTTTTAATTAAAGTTCTGACATCATTTCGATCGAGTATAGCGAACCGATATCACTTTGAAATTAGATATACTAAGCAAAAGATTTTAATTCATTGTTTGCTCGAAATGCAAATAATAAAGTCAAACGAAAATACCTCTGCATCTGTGGCAAATTTTTACTTAATTTGTAATAAGGAAATGGTGTCTTCCTCATTAACCGCCTTAAAAAAGCTGATGACGCCTGATTGTAAATGCATCAACATTTAATCAGGATACTTATGTCATTAATGAAACAAAAATCTGTAGGTAGAAAGCTCATCTTAAACCTTCTGGTGCTAACCAGAAAATATCCGGCAATTCCATATTTAATTAAATGGATACTAATTAGTTTAATTTTGGGGGGCTTGGTGGGTACTGCATCGGCGGGGTTTCTATCATCGCTAGAATGGGTAACGCAATTCAGAGAGCAACATTTATGGATCGTAGCACTTTTGCCAATTGCAGGTTTGCTAATCGGTTTGTTGTACCACTACTATGGCAAAGATGTAGCGGGCGGTAACAATTTACTCATTGAAACCATTCATCAGCCAGGACGCCGAATCCCGTTTAAGATGACGTTGTTTGTCTACCTGGGTACCATCGCGACGCATCTTTTCGGTGGATCAGCAGGCAGGGAAGGTACGGCGTTACAAATGGCTGGGGGTATAGCAGACCAACTGACCAAGCCTTTTCGCTTATCTATTGAGGACAGAAAAACTTTAATTATTGCTGCGGTTGCTGCTGGATTTGGTTCCGTATTTGGAACTCCATTGGCTGGGGCTATTTTTGCTTTGGAGTTTTTCCTAGTAGGCCGATTGAGATACAACGCCATTTTTCCTGCTTTTGCGTCCGCAATTTTAGCAAGCCTAATAACAAACTTTTTGGGGGCCGCACATACACATTATCATATCGATATAATTCCAAAAATATCCTTTTTAAATTTAATCTACGCAGTTGTTGCCGGCGTAATCTTTGGCTTATGCGCCGCTACTTTTAGTAAAGGATTGAGATACTCTAGCCGTCTCTTTAAGGATAAAATCAAATATGCACCTTTAAGACCTTTTGTCGGTGGAATTATTTTAGTCCTGCTCATTTGGAGCCTAGGCACTACCAAATATACCGGCTTGGGCATTCCAACGATTGTTGAGTCTTTCGATGGGCCAGTCCCAGTTTACAGCTTTGCTATAAAAATGCTGCTAACTATCTTGACTTTATCTGCAGGTTTTAAAGGTGGAGAAGTCACTCCCTTGTTTTTTATCGGTGCAACGCTTGGTAGCGCTTTATCTATGTTTATTCCCTTACCTGTGGCGTTATTAGCAGGCATGGGTTTTGTCGCGGTATTTGCTGGAGCTACCAACACACCTATAGCTTGTATTTTAATGGCTATGGAATTGTTTGGTAGCCAATCTGGTGTTTACGTGGCAATAGCGTGTATCGTTTCTTATTTATCTTCTGGTCATAATGGAATTTATGGTAAACAAATTATTGGGGAGGTGAAGCATTATCGCTTTTCTAATTTCGAGAATAAAAGGATAAATGACTTGTAGTTTAATTTATCAAACGATAAAGATAAGATGTGTTTTGATTTCTAAAATATCTGTATATTCGAACCCATGCAACACCATAATTTCGACGTCGATATCGTCATCCCCTCATCGAAGCAAAAAGTAAAAATTACTGCCGAAGCCATTGAAGTAAATCAAACCCGTATCGCTTGTGGTGATGTTGCCGCAGTAAAATATGGAGTTTCATTAATTGGTCCAGTAAAGAAACCGATCAAGAAAAAATATACGATCGATGTAAAAAGCAAGGAAGGTAAGTCTGTAAGTATACAATTTGAAAGTAGTAAGGTGGAAGATCTTTTAGAAGAAGACCATACTTATTACTACGTGATGTCGGGTTTGTGGCAGTATGTGAAAAAGCAATTGGTTAATGAGTTTATTGAGAAGCTAAACAACCAAGAAAAATTAGATGTTGGTGCTGCCAAATTTAATTATAAGGGGTTTGAAGTATCCTATAAAACTTGGTTTTTGGGCAAGATGAAAACAGCTATTTTACCTTGGAGCCAAGCCAAATATTTTCTAGATAAAGGTGTTTTGCACATCCAGGATATGAACGATAGGAAAAAGAATATCAATGTAAGTTTGCACGATGACTGGAATGCAGTGGTGTTAAATACCTTGCTGCATTACCTATCGCAAGAGCATAGGAAAGATAAATTGGAAAGAGGAGAAAAAATATAATATAAGCCCCGAATTTGGTTCGGGGTTTTTTATAAATGAAATTTATCCTTTCCCCAGTTTACAGGGTTGTTTTTTATATAATTTGCTATTCGTTCATGTGCTGATTGGTTGCGTATTATATGGTCGTGATATCTGGGTTGCCACCCAAAATTTGGGTTTATTTCGCGAGCCAATTTGGTTACGCCAATTTTAATTCCACGAATAATTGATGGTAGATTTTGTGATTGTGGCCCAAATGTATTGCCCACAGGCGATGATGGTATTGATGGCGGTAGAGACGCAAAATGTTGTGTCTGTACATCACGATGCATATCATCATCCATTTTATCAATAATAATAATCCCATGGATATGATTGGGCATTATCACAAATTCATCTAGAATTACAAAAGGAAAATGTTCGGGTATTTGATCCCAGCATTGTTGAGCAATCTCGCCGATAGCCGATAGCTGCATTTTCCCATTTATCACTTTGCCAAAATAATGGATACGATCATTTGTACAGCTAGTGATAAATAGGGCAGCGTTTGATGCGTAATTCCACCAATAAGCCCTAGCCGATGGAATTCGGTATTTGTTTCGGAATTTTTAGACATTGTTTCAAAGGTTGATGTAACTAAATTAATGAAAAACCTACATCAACAGCAACTGGTTCAGTTAAATTTAATTCACTGCCTGCCCCAAATTTTGGAAAAGGATAACGCAAATTGAGTTCTAACCAGGGTTTTTCGTTGATTAAACCTGATGGAAGCGGTTATCCTTTTTGCCAGAGATTGCTTCGTTCCTCGCAATGACGAAAGCGGCAAAAAGATAATAGCGAACAGCAGGGCTATCGTTACCGAAATGCGGATTACGAAAATTTTCAAAAAGGAAAAGACCGCATCCACGGTCTTTTCGCTTAATTAACTATTAACCATTTTTAGAACCTAAACATGGTGTCTTTACCACCAACTTTGCCACCAAAATTTTGGATGTTATAAGTGAGGGTAAAAAGCCCGTGCCTGCCTAAATTATTTATTTTCATATCTCTTACAGAGTTCTCGCTAAGGAAAATGTAACGTCTGTTATTTGTGTTCAGGATATCGTTGACACTGCATTTCAACTGTAGCCTATCATTCTTCAAGAACAGGAAAGTAACTGCAGCGTTCCAAAAACTGATACTGTTATTTTGTCCGTTAACGGTTTGTGTGTTATGTTGTAGACGGTAATTGGTTTCCCAAACCACTTTTTTAGGAAAGCGAATAATCATTTCCGTCTCACTACTGTAATTATAGTAGTTCAAATTTGTATAGAAATCATTTTCGTAGAAACTCTTGTTGAGACCAAAGCTGAAAGTTTCGCCGAACTCAAACTTATCGTTTAAATTAATTCTTCCACCAAGTCTAGGACCCCCGTTTATTAACTGACTGGTACTCATGTTTCCGTTTACAATTACGAAACTTCTATTGTAATTTCCCCAATAACCTGTACTTATCGTAAACTGTCTTTTCGTGCCTTTGAAGTCTTTAGAAATATTACCGTTACTATGGAACTGCCAAATACCATCTTGATTATTAGGCGTTGTAGTTTGTACTCCTCCAGCACTAATTTCTCTAGACATCACTACACCGTCGTTTTGTACACTCCCTCCTAAATACAAATTGTAGCTTAATGTTTTTTGCGTATCATATTTGTACAGATTCATGTTTACCTGATGCGTTTTCGAAGGACGTAAATTCGGATTACCGTTTTGTATAAAGAACGGATTGGTATTGTTCGCTACAGGCTGCAGGTAATTCACTTGCGCCTCTCTAAATGATGGCGAATAGCTAAAGCTTAGATTTTTATATCGTACTGTAAGTTGACCAGCAAAGAATTGAAAACTTTGTTTAAAACCAGCACCGTTATCAAACTCATTTTCTAAATCGATGGTGTTGAAAACGAAACCAGGCTGTATGTTTAGATCTTTGTTAATCTTCCATCTTAAGCTAACTCTGTTATTTGTTTTATAGCCACTTTGCATTACCGTTTCACTCAAGTCTGGAACAGCAATGTCGTAAGCTTGATTGCTTGGATTTTTAACAAAGGTTGCCAAAGCATTTTTGTTGTCTATATAGTTAGCGTTGCTGGCGATACTTAAGGTTAGCACTTTACTTAAAGGCTCGCTGTAATTCGCATTTAGGCCTACGTTAAAATATGCAATATTATTGTCTCTCCATTGGTCTAGATACTCACTTGGGTTAACAGGCTCATAAAAATTACTTTGATTGATGTTATAATTATCCGTTAGGTTCTCCCTATGAGAAAGATTTAGTGTTACGTTTAAAGACCTTCCTACTTTTTTGAAGTCTTTCCAGAGGCTTGTACTTAAGTTAATGTCATTGCTGGTTCCCCTTAGTTTAGTCGCATTGTCTCCATCGCTTTCTAATGCCAAGTTATTATTAAATGTGCTGGTTTTTAAAGTCCCATTGTTATTACTAATCCCAATAGACACATTGGGCTCTATGGTTAGTTTAGTTAAGCTATCTAATTTAGCTTCTATTCTACCACCAAAATTATGACTATAACTTCGATTGGTTTGCAGCGAATTGGTGTTGATGAATAATCTTCGAGGACCCAGCGTTTGTTCGGTATCGGTTTCTTGATTGGTGAAGTTGTCGCTGTAGCCCAAGAAATATTTTCCATTTACCTTTATTCCTTTTTTAGTGAGGGTGTTAAAGTTTGCACCGCCACCTGCTGATTTTTGTATCCCTCCATTCATCGATCCGCCAAAAGAAATTCCGTTTAAACTAAATGCTCCATCAGAATTGATTGAAGTAGAATTTACTCCAGCTCTTTGCATACCACCAATGCGCATCACATCTGAAATGCTGAAACCAGGTTTGTTGGCGTTGTTGCTGTAACCCAATACACTCACTTGCGTAGTATCCCTAAAGAAGCTCATAATACCGCCGGCTTCGTATAATTCACGAGGCCCGCCGCCTGCATAAAGTTTACCAAAAGCTCCGCTTTTAATTGCTTTTTTAAGTTTTAGGTTGATGATTTGAGGAATATTTCCCGCTACAATATCGGGATCTCTACGCTTTGCTTCTGGATCATCTGTCAATTGCACCTTATCTATGATGTTTGCCGGTAAGTTCTTCGTTGCTATTTGTTGGTCTCCCCCAAAAAACTCCTTTCCATCTACCAAAATTTTACTTACCGATTTTCCGTTTACCAAAATTCCACCATCACTATCAATGCTAACTCCAGGCAATTTTCTTAATAAATCTTCAACTACAGCACTTGGTAAAGTTTTGAAAGACTCTGCATTAAATTCGATAGTATCTTTTCTAACAATAATAGGTGGACGTTCAGATTGTATAACAACCTCGTTTAATGTATTTGCCTTTTCTGAAAGATAGATGTTTCCAAGATTTAGGTTGGCTTGCGATGCCTCCAAAGTAACTTCTTTTCGCACTACATTGTACATCCAAGCGTTAATTACCAATCGATATTTAGTTCCAATTTCTAAGTTGTTGATTTTAAATATGCCTTTGTCATCAGAAAGCTTGTAGGTGTGTAAAAGGGTATCAGCACCTTTAAAAACAGAGATCGTTGCGAAATTAAGTGTTGTTTTATGGTTGGCACTATCTAATAAAACCCCTGTAATGATTCCTTTTTGTGCAAAAGAAAGATGGTAGCTAAAAAGGATAAAAAACGATAGTAGAATTTTCTTCATTTATTTGATTTTAACCACAAGACGCAACGAAATGTGAAATGTTGCATGCTACTGAATAATCAGTGATGATCAACGCCAATCTTTCAGCTTTGACTATCATAAAAAAAAAGAAAAACCTATAAGCTTATATCGAAAAATATAGCCTACAGGTTTAAAAACATTAACTGAATAATTTTCTAAAGAAGAATTTTACTGCTTACTTCTTTGTCAATCGTGATGTAACCTGGGTATTTTACTAATCCGCTACCTACTTTAATAGACGGACGAATTTTTAAGGTAACCAATCCCTTTTTTTCCGAGCCGTTGGTAGCGCCGCTAATAAAAGCGCCAATTTCATCCAACATCTTATTATCGGTTAAAAACTTATAGATGTTGGCATTTACTTGAACTGGAACTTGTGTGGTCTGTCCGGCACCAACATTAACACTCTGCTCAACTGAACCATTGAATACCTCTTGTCGGTTAATCAATACAATATAATCGAAGTTATTGATAGCGGCTAATGAATTAGAAGGATTGGTGATTTCTAAATTCAGTTTTGCTCTAAGTGGAATATCCTTTCTAAGCAAGCCTAATGCAATACCAGGAATATTCGTGGCATTTACAGATTTTCCATCCATTAATTTCCTAATGTCAGTACCGGCAACGGTAATATTTGTTGCATCAGTAAGCTTATAATCGCATTTTTCCAACGCTTTTATCTGCTGCGCCTGTTTATTAATGCCACATGATCCCAAGCTCAGGACGATAAGGCAAGCAAAAAGTATTTGTTTCATTTTGATGTGATTATGTGTGTTAAGTAAATTGTTACGCAAACAACGTTCCATTTCCAAATGCTTTTGCAAAAAATAACTATTTTAGCCATACAACCAATACACAATGAACATCAAGACATTTTTTCTTGCTGCTTTGCTATTGCCATGCTTTGTAAGGGCGCAACAGCAGCAATTAAATAGCGCAGAAATAGCTCAAGGTATCACTAGCCTTTCGGTAAAAGGTAGCGTACTTTACATTGCAGCACATCCAGATGATGAAAATACAAAGCTGTTAGCTTACTTAGCAAAAGAAGCTAAAGTGAGAACGGCTTATCTCTCATTAACCAGAGGTGATGGTGGCCAAAACCTCATTGGAAACGAGCAAGCAGAACTACTGGGGCAAATTAGAACGCAAGAGCTTTTAGCCGCCAGAAAAGTAGATGGTGCCGAGCAATTTTTTAGCCGGGCGAATGATTTTGGTTTTTCTAAAACTTCTGCAGAAACCTTTAAGATTTGGGGTAAGCAACAGATTTTAGCAGATGCAGTTTGGATCATTCGTAAATTCCGGCCAGATGTAATTATCACCCGTTTCCCTGAAGATACGAGTGCCGGGCATGGTCATCATGCAGCTTCTGCAATTATCGCTAGAGAGGCTTTTGTAGCTGCAGCAGATCCAACTCAATTCCCAGAGCAATTAAAGCAAGGTGTAACCGTTTGGAGAGCCAAACGTATCTTGTGGAATACCTACAACTTCGGTGGAAACAATACTACTGCTCCCGATCAATTGAAAATCGATATAGGAACCTACAATCCTTTATTGGGTAAAAACTATGGAGAAATTGCAGCCATCAGTCGTACCAATCATAAAAGTCAAGGTTTTGGCTCTGCCTTGCAACGAGGCGAAGCCTTTGAGTACTTCAGCCACACCGCAGGTGAACCGGCAAAAAGTTCTTTATTCGATGGGGTGAATATTTCTGTTGATAATAAGCAGATCTTAGCGCTATTAAATCAAATCCATCAAAAATACAAAGTTAACCAACCATCAGCATCGCTGCCAGATTTGCTAAAATTGAAAAAGCTGGCCGTCAAAGAACAAGGTTTTAATCATCAATTATTAGATGAAATAATTATGGCTTGCGCTGGATTATGGGCAGAAGCAATTGTCCCAGAATCGAATTATGCAGTAGGGGATAGTATTCCCGTAACCATAAACGCCATTTACAGAACTTCAGCTCCAGTAAAAATCAGTGGACAATTAAACGGTATAAATATTGATCTACAAGATAATCGAATTTCGACAATTAAGCACAGCGTAAAAGCTGAAAAATCAGATATCACTCAACCTTATTATCTTAAGAAAGAACATCCTATCGGTTATTATTTGATTGAAAAACAAGAAGAAATTGGCTATCCTGAAAATCCGAATGGATTAATTGCTCAAGTTCAGTTTACCATTGAGGGACAGCAAGTAGAAATGAATCTGCCTATCTTTTTCAAGTCAACCGATCCCATTAAAGGTGAGCGATATCAACCTTTAGTCATTGCACCAAAAATAACAGCTACTTTGAGCGATCAAGCTTATCTTTTTGTGAATGGCCAACCGAAAGTAATAGAAGTGAACTTAAAAAGTTTTACCAAAAATGTAATAGGAGATTTGACTCCTATTTTACCTGCCGGATGGAAAAGTAGCCCACAGAGAGTCACCTTCAGCATTCCACAAAAAGGGGATACACAATTAGCTGTATTTACGATTACGCCTGAGGAAAATTCAACGTCAGCGGTACTAAATCTACAAGTTAAGATTAATGGCGAAACAGAGAGTAAAGGTTTTAAAACTATTCGTTACGACCATATTCCCGATATCAATTTGTTCCCAAATGCTACGGCTAAACTAGAAGTAGCTGATTTGAAAATTGCAGGTAAACGCATTGCTTATATCGATGGCGCTGGAGATTTAGTGGCTAGTGCCTTACAGCAAGTAGGTTATGACGTGGTGCATTTGAACACAATGCAACTCATGTTAAACGATCTTTCTACCTTTGATGCTATTGTGACCGGTGTGAGATTCTTCAATGTGAATGAAGAAGCAAGAAATGTGCATGCAAAGCTGATGGATTATGTGAAAAACGGTGGGGTTTTATTAGAGCAGTACAACGTGAACAATGGTTTAAAGGCTACTAATTTTGGCCCTTATCCGTTCAAGTTAGTGAACAAAAGAGTGACAGAAGAAGACGCCAAGGTTACTTTTATAAAGTCTGGTCATTTGGCTTTAAATCAGCCAAATAAGATTACTGAGAAGGATTTCGAAGGCTGGGTACAAGAACGAGGTTTGTATTTCGCTGACGATATCGATCCGAAGTATGAAACCATTTTGAGAATGAGCGATACAGGTGAAGCTGCCAATGATGGATCCTTGCTAATTGCAAATTACGGCAAAGGTAAATTTGTGTATACTTCTTTATCATTCTTCAGGCAGCTGCCAGCTGGCGTACCAGGAGCTTATCGTTTATTTGCAAATTTACTATCTAAATAGTACTCCCGTCATTTCGATTGGAGCGCAGCGAAATATAGAAATCTTTTAACCAAACTAACCAATTTAAAGATTTCTCGGCTAGGCTCGAAATGACGAGACTTTAAAAAAAATACCATGCATGAAAACCCAAATGAACTGCCACCATTCGTAAAAACCTGGAAACAGTTTTACTACCTGCTTATATTTTGGTTGGTGGTGCTAATCGCGTTGTTTTACGCTTTTACTAAATATTTCCAATGAGCAATATAGATTGGGCGGTTTTGCTGTTAACCTTATTGGGGATTGTCGGTTACGGTGTTTATAAAAGTCGCGGTACAAAGAGTATGGATGCCTATTTATTGGGCGGACAAAGCATGCCTTGGTATATGGTTTGTCTTTCGGTAATGGCCACGCAAGCCAGTGCTATTACTTTCCTTTCGGCACCAGGTTTGGCGTATTCTTCGGGAATGAGTTTTGTACAGTTTTACTTTGGTCTGCCATTGGCGATGATTGTTTTGTGCGTAACTTTTGTGCCTATTTTCCATAGGTTGAAAGTGTATACCGCTTACGAGTTTTTAGAACAAAGGTTCGATTTTAAAACTCGTGCCCTAACTGCGTTTTTGTTTTTAATTCAGCGAGGTTTATCTACAGGAATTACCATTTATGCACCAGCAATTATCCTTTCTACGATCCTAAATATTAACGTTACCTACACTACCTTGTTTATGGGTGGCTTGGTAATTTTCTATACCGTTTTTGGGGGTACAAAAGCAGTCTCTTACACGCAGCTATTACAGATGAGTATTATCTTTTGTGGCTTATTTGCTGCGGGAGTCATGGTTGTGCACCTGTTGCCAGAAAGTGTAGGTTTTGGAAAAGCCATCAACATTGCAGGAAAAATGGGCAGAACTAATGCTATAGATTTCGATTTTAGTTGGACCAATCCCTACAATGTTTGGAGTGGTATCATCGGTGGCTTTTTTTTGCAGTTGTCTTATTTCGGCACCGACCAAAGTCAGGTGGGAAGGTATTTAACTGGGTCTTCTATTGGGCAAAGTCGGTTGGGGTTATTGATGAATGGTCTAGTGAAAATCCCGATGCAGTTTCTAATCCTATTGATTGGTGTACTGGTATTTACGTTTTACCAATATAATAAAGCCCCCCTGTTTTTCAATAGCTATGAATTAAGTAAACTTGAAAAAAGTGAGTATAACGCAGAACTCACTCAAATCCAATCTAAATACGACCAGCTCTTTGAGAAGAAAAAATTGGAAGTGGAGAATTTGGACGCAGCTTTAGCAAAGGATGATCAAAGGATGATCAATCAGCAACGTAAGGTAGTTAAGCAATACGATGAAGATGGCAAAGCAATCAGGGAGGAGCTAACTACCTTGATGAAGAAGAATGACGCTAATGCTTCTACAAATGACACTAATTACATCTTCTTAAGCTTTGTAACCGAATATTTGCCAAAAGGCTTAATAGGGTTGTTGATCGCAATTATTTTCTTGGCATCGATGGGTTCTACCGCGAGTGCTTTAAATTCTTTGGCTTCCACCACGGTGGTAGATATTTATAAACGCTTGATCAATAAAACAGGTAACGATAGTCAATATGTAAATGCTTCAAGATGGGCAACTATTCTGTGGGGCGTAGTTTGTATTATCATGGCTTTGTTTACCAGTAAAATCGGAAATTTAATAGAGGCCGTAAACATTCTTGGTTCGTTTATTTATGGAACCATTCTCGGTGTGTTCTTAGTGGCTTTCTATTTAAAGAATGTGAAAAGCAAGGCTGTATTTTATGCGGCTATTTTAGCGGAAGTGATTGTGTGTGTTTTGGGTTTTAATGAAGTGGTCGCTTATTTGTGGCTTAATGTAATTGGATGTTTGGCCGTAGTAATTATTGCTTATCTGATACAGAAGTTGCTTAAGGAGGATACTGCTGAAGCTACGCCAGTAGTTTAGATAAGTCTATTGCAACCATATCGTCATTGCGAGGTACGAAGCAATCTTAAAGCGTTATAAGAGTAGTAAGATTGCTTCGTACTTCGCAATGTGGCAGGGCTAATAACAGGTAGCAAAGTCTTTGGTCTTTTAAATCCGATTGTCGTGGAAATCCTTTTGAATTGCTTTGTGCCTCCGCAATGGCGACAATGGCAAAAGATTGCAACAGAAAGCGGGACTAACGTTAATAGTAGTCGTGAACTTGTTTTTCAAAAAACTATTTAGAAGATTTTGCTTGCTCGTTAAAGTCTAAACATAGATTTACCCAAAATTCAAAGTCTGCTTTTCTAGTAAAGCCTATAGGTTCTACGTAGCAATATCCATTCATTTGTTTGCCTTTCATAATCATTGGCAAAAAACCTGATCTTTCTGCTAGTTCTTCAAGCAGGTTTGGGTTAAAGCGACACATTAAGTTTTCGCCGCTTACGTTGATACACATCTTATCGTTCACCAAAAAAGCAAGTCCACCGAACATCGGCTTTTCTTCTATATTGAGATTGGGGATTGTTACCAGATATTCTCTAATTCTATCTGCTAGTTCAACGCTATAAGCCATAATTAAAGTTATGAAATTGACATTGAAATAAAAAGGCTCCCAAAATACACTGCCCCCAAAAAGTTAGACACTTATTGGGGGCATTTTTATGAACAAGAAGTATGATGCGGCTTTTAAAGTCGAAGTTGTTAAAGAACATTTAGAGGGCGATTCTCTTACAGCAGTAGCATTT